>Ga0207878_100375_pt1 | contig 17416 bp, 12 predicted proteins | sample LinPmetageLP41_FD_184053 | JGI IMG/M metagenome (GOLD analysis project Ga0207878, IMG submission 184053) | Marine viral communities from the Pacific Ocean - LP-41 (SPAdes) | ecosystem: Environmental > Aquatic > Marine > Oceanic | place: Pacific Ocean | collected 2010-08-27 | reverse complement strand
CGCGGTGAAGGCGGCATCGAGTGCCTTGCGCAGTGCGCCTTCGTTGAAGGCGTCGCGTTTGCCCAGGCCGACCAGCAGCAGCCGTTCGGTGGCGAGACCCGGCGCAAACGGAATGAGCTGAACATTGGCGAGCTCCGGGGTGAAATCGCCGCGCTCGACGAGTTGCGCGATCAAGCGTTCGCTGGCGTCATCCAGCTTGGCGACGGCGGGCAGCAGGTCGCCATCCTGAAACAGCGGTACGACCAGGCAGGCTGTCTCGACCTTGGCCGGATTGACGGTCAATACGGAAAATTCCATGTCATCTCCACGCGACAGAGGCTTCATCCACGCCACCGATATCTCACGACGAGACAAGGGCGCGCGGATTCTGGATAATGCCGGCACGTCGCCGGCGCCGAATGTTTCTCAGTGTACGCAAAGCAGTGCTGCATTGCATTGGACCGTCAACCTGCGTTGACATGGACATAGGCCAACAGGGACGCCATTTCGGGAGACACTTTTGATCATCTTTCGTTATCTGACACGTGAGATACTCACCACCATGGCCGCCGTTGCCGGCGTGCTGCTGCTGGTGATCATGGGCAACCGCTTCATCCGCTATTTTACCGATGTGGCGCAAGGGGACTTTCCCGCCAGTCTGCTCGGCACATTGATGCTGTACCAGTTGCCGAACTTCATGCAGCTGCTGCTGCCACTGGCATTCTTTCTGGCCATCCTGCTCGCCTACGGCCAGCTCTATCTCAACAGCGAAATTACCATACTGATGGCCTGTGGCGTCAGCCCGCGCAAGCTGTTGCATGTGGCATTATGGCCAGCCGGAATCGTGGCCCTGCTGGTGGGGGCATGCAGTCTATGGCTGACACCGGCCGGCCTGGTGCACAATGAGCGCATGCTGGACGATCAAAAACAGAATGCCGATTTCAGTACGCTGACGCCCGGGCGTTTCCAGGAGCTTGGCGATCGTACCGTGTACACCGAATCGCTCAGCGACGACGCCAGCCGCATGCGGGACCTGTTCATCGCCGAGCAGGAGGATCAGGTCAACGGCCCGCCCTGGCAGATCATCACGCGTGCCCGGAGCGGTTACCAGGCCACCGACCCGGAGACGGGCAGCCGCTATCTGGTTCTCGAGAACGGTTACCGTTACAGCGTCGTGCCGGGCAGTGCGGCGGGTGATCGCCTGCAATTCGAGACCTATGCCGTCCGCCTCGCCGACGCCGCGACGACGACGGAATACGACGATGTGGAACTGTTGTCCACACCGGCACTGCTTGCCAGTGACGATCCGGAGGCCCGCGGGGCGCTGCAGTGGCGGTCCAGCCTGCCCTTGATGGTGCTGATCCTGGCCCTGATCGCGCTCCCGCTATCACGTGCCAATCCGCGCCAGGGGCGTTTTGCCAAGCTGCTGCCGTCGATCTTTTTGTACATCTGCTACATGAGCCTGCTGCTGGCGGCACAGAACGCCATCGCCAGGGGGCAGCTATCGGCGACGGTGGGCATGTGGCCGATCCATATCGCTTTTCTCGCGCTCGGTTTATGGCTGAACCGGCGCGGGCGTCCACGCCGGAGACGTGCCTCATGAACCGTCTCGACCGCTACACTGCGCGAAATGTGCTTGCCGCGATGCTCGTCGTCCAGGTTCTCCTGATGGGACTGGATCTGGTGATCAACTACATTTCCGGGCTTGATGATGTGGAAAACCATTACGGCGCTTTCGACGTACTGTTGTACACCCTCATGCGGTTGCCGTGGCGCTTTTATCAATACGCGCCGGTGGGTGTCCTGCTCGGCGCGTTGATCGGGCTGGGTGCCATGGCATCGAATAACGAGCTGACCGTGATGCGCGCGGCGGGATGGTCGCTGGCACGTATCATCTGGGCGGTAATGAAACCGCTCGGGCTGGTGATCCTGCTGACCATGGCGGTCGGTGAATACGTTGCGCCGAGTACCGAGCAGTATGCCAAGTCATGGCGGGCGGAACAGCGCCAGGGGGATAATGGCTTGGCTGAGCGGGACGGCGGCTGGCAGCGTGAAGGCAACGATTTCTACCGCTTCGCCTCGATGCGCTCCGACAATACCGTGATCGGCGTCCTACGCTATCATTATGACGGCCAACGCCTGGAGAGTGCCCTGCACGCCGAGCGCGCCGTGCCGATGAACGGCGGATGGCAGTTGCAGGACGTGCAGGTGACCCGCTTCGAGCCCGACCGCACCGTGACCGACACCTATTCCAGCGAGCCCTGGCGGACATCGCTCGACCCCGAGCTGCTCAAGCAGATCATCATCGACCAGGACAGCCAGTCGATCTCCGATCTATGGCGTTATGGTCGCTATCTCAATGCCCAGGATACCGATGCCACCGATACCTGGCTGTATTTCTGGCAGAAGCTGCTGCAGCCGCTGGTGCTGGCGGGGCTGGTGCTGGTCGCCGCCTCGTTCGTGTTCGGACCGCTCAGAAGCGCTGCCGCCGGCACGCGGGTCTTCTACGGCACTCTCGTCGGCTTGTCGTTCAAATACCTGCAGGACCTGCTCGGCCCGGCCTCGACGATCTTCGGCTTCTCGCCGGTCTGGGCGGTACTGACGCCCACGCTGGCCTGTTTCCTGCTCGGCTTTTTCCTGCTCAGGCGCAGCGGCTGAGAAGCCGCCGCTGCATTCTAGCGTTACGCCAATGCTACGCCGGCACTCAGGCGGGGCGCGCCAGCAGTTTGCCGAGATTTTTCGTGAGGCGCGTGAGCGGCGGCTGGGGCGCCAGGATCACGGCGATGAGCACCTTGCGATAGGTGTCCGGCGGGCAGGTAATCTCGCGCACACCGTGCCAGGAATTGCCGCGCCGGGTGAACAGCAAGCTGTAATTGCCCATGGCCGTGGATTCAGTTGCCTGATCGAAGTCCACGAAGGCCGGCGCACTGCGGTAGTCAAAGCGTCCGCTGTCATCCAGCACTACTGTCTGTCCGCCCCATTCTGGGCGCCAGTCCGCCTCGGTATTGAAGTAGAAGATATGCGAGCCGAGCTTGGATCTGGCGTCGCAATGCGGCGAGACAGAGCAACTGGCCGGCGTGTAGTGCCAGTGGAATTGCAAGCCGAAGTCGTCGCTGCCCAGCATGCGCGCCATGAAGCGTCGATAGTGCGGCCCCTGCAACTCGGCCATGAAATCCTGCCACGGCCGTGACAGCTCCATACCCGGGGTGTAGTCGAGTGACAGCCGGTCATGGGGTTGCTGGCCGTGGCGGCGCGCCTTGCCGAAGATGCGCTCGAAACGCGACGCATCGGGCAGGGTATCGCGCAGGGCATGGAAGCCCTCCTCGGTCAACAGGCCGGCCGGGTTCGTCCAGGGGAAGGGACGGCGCGTCTGAAATGCCTCGGCATCCATGCCATCCAAGGCATCGAAATCCAGATAGGACATGAATCGATCTCCTGATAAATCGAACTGCCATAGTAGAAGAAAGGCGGACCGTGACGGCACGGCACGTTTCGCGGCGCCCATGCATCATCGTAACAGCGATTCGTCAGGTCGGTAGTTAGCCGGCCCGAGCGTGCCCAGACATAGACATGGCGACGGGCTGTGCCTGTTGCCCCGTTCTTCCCTTCCCGGATCACCTCGGATAACCTTAAAGTTTTATTAAGAACAGTGTATTCGAGCTATGCCGGAGCGTCGACGGAGCATTTCCTCGCTTGTCATATCATGCAGCCGGGCGCTGCGCCCAAGCTGGCCACGCACGCTGGCCGCATCGCTTTCCGGCCCTTGGCGCCTTTCCCGCTCCGGCTGGCGCTGGTGGGTGACGACGCCCGAGGCATGGCCTGCGCTGCAACGTCTCGATAGCGAGCTATGGCAGGGCGGGACCGGTGACGTGACCTTGCTGCGCGACAAGCCCGCCAAGGGGAGACGCTGTTATCGTATCGCCCCCATAGGCGACGGTGCGACAGGCGGTTTTGCCAAACAGACCAAGAGGATCGCGCCGTTCAAACGCCTGGCGGCGTCACTGGCTGGTATCGGCCACTGCCTGGCCATGGTCCCATGGCCGTCGAACTCATGCAGGGCATGGCGCTCGATGCGCTCACGCCGCACGGCGTACCGGTGTGGGCATTGGGCGAATACTACCGCCGTGCATCTCGGCGTGTTTCTGCACGAAATCAATGGCAAGCGCGAGGCGCTATCCGAGGGGCTCGATGTCGCCGCGCACGCCCTGTTGACGAAGATTGCCAGCGAAGATGCCGACTTTCCTCTCGCCGCGCGGTTGCTGCCGCTGCTGCTGCGCCATTCCTCCAAGAAACCGTTCCGGCGGCGGCGTCTGCTCGACGTGACGACGCTGGCGCTGCATCCTTCGCGCATCGCTCGCCAGCTCGAACGCAACGGGGAACGGCATGCGCCCGGCGCGGACGCGGTCGCCTATGGCGAACGTCATGCGCAGGTCGGTGCCGTGCACGGCGCGCTCGGCGTGGGTGGCGTACGGCGAGACCCGGCTTTGGAAAGCGCCTGATGACTGCCCCGCTCGAATGAGCGGGGCTCACGTGGATCTGGCTGGAGCCTGTCACGCTTCGCGCCACTGCCTTTCGCCGATTCGCAGACGAATTTCCTCCGCAGTGGCCTGCAACTCGTCGGGCAGGGGGGGGGGCGCCTTGGCGAGTCGTTCGTCATCGACCGATATGTCATTCCCGCCGAGTTCGTGCAGCAGATCTCGCACCCTCAGTGTCGACACCAGGCGCTCGAGATCGCGTGGCACCCCCACCCAGCCATTGACGAACAGGCGATCGAACAGCTGTCCCTTCCAATCCTGCTGGCGTGGCGTACCGCGCTGACTGGTCTGCCGGGCGCGCCGGCTCATTAGGTCATGAAAGGTCTGGCTAAGGCGCTGGCCCGGCGTGGCGAGGTAGCGTGGCAGGCGATAGACATGGACAGAACGCCCGGTCCTGAGCGTCTCGGCGAGCATCGAGGCACTGTCGCCGGAAACGACGAACGCATTGGCCAGCGCCAGATAGGTGCGGTAGGGATTGTCCTCCCCCTGTTGTGCCTGCCAGTCGTAGAAGTGATACGGCACGTCGAGCGCTTGCTGAAAGGCGGCGCTCGCGGCCGGCGACGTGCGTGGGCTGGTGGTGACCAGCAGCGCGCCACCTAGGCGACGGGCATGCGCGTTGACCGCCTGGGCCATGAGCCGGGCGGTATTGGCCTCGAAACGCTGTTGGCCCGTATCGCCGCCGACCAGCACACCGATCCAGGGATGTGGAAGCGACGCCAGGTGCTCCCGCCACGCTGCCAGAGTCGCCTCGTCCTCTGCTGGGGACGTATTGAGCGGCAGCAGGTTGTGCAGCACATTGGCACGCGCCGGCAACCCGTATTGCGGCGTGGTGACGATCAGGTCGAACCAATGCAGGGGCGCGCGCGGGCGTCCAAGCGAGACCAGCTGCGTCCTGCCGGCGGCGCACTGCTGGATCCAGCGTGCGACATTGACGCTGCGCCAGCCGGGAAAGATGACCACATCGGGCCACGGAGGTGCCAGTCGGGCACGGCTGTCAGCCGTCAACGGCCTGACCGATGGCTGCCGTAATGCCAGGAAGCGGCTCGGCAGTGTGGCGAAGTCCAGCAGCTTTTCCTCGACGGGCCAGCCGAGCCGGCGGGCGAGCGTACGCATCTGGATGTTGTCGCCCTGGTGCGCGCCGAGCAGCAGCCAGACGCGAGGCGGCGCGTTGGCGCCGCGCTCGCCTGCGGCCGCCCTCTGGATGCATTCGCGTCCTGGTTTCTCGCCGCGCCGAATGTCCAGATGCCAGGCCAGATGCCGATGATGTAGCGTTACGCGACGCAGTTGCTGCCGCCACCAGTCGCTGTTGTGCTGCACGCTATTGTCGGCATGCCGTTCGGCCGAGAGTTCGAGGCCGACATAGAGCAGGCGCCGGGCGAAACCGGCCAGCCGGTCCAGATACCAGGGCACATCCTCGCCGGGCAGATGTTCCAGTACGCCGGTCACGGCCACGGCCTCACAGGATACATCCTCGGGCCACTGCTCGTCGGGAGCCCAGGCAGACCATTCGGAGACGGTCAGCGGAGGAGGGCTCGTGGCCTGCCCCGCGGGACGCCACCAGCCGAGGCGCTGGAGGTCGAATGTCTCGAGCAGATGCTGTGCCTGTGCGCTGGCGGTGAAGCGGCGTCCGCTGTCAGCGCCGCCAAGAGCGTTCAGCGAATCGTCGAACCAGGGGCTCGGCACCTCGGGCCGGAATGGCCCGTAGTGCTCCGCATCCGCCGCCCGTTCGAGCTCGAACCACAGATCGCCCAGCGGGTTGGGATGATAGGAGTAATCGCGCGGCGTGGGCTGCCAGGGTTGCTGATGCAGGGCGGTGTAGTGGAGCACCCTTGGCTGCACCCTGGCGAATTCGTCGTCGCGGGCGTTCCAGCCGGCGTCGAGCGCGCCGTACAGCCCCGGTTGAGTAGCGGGAACATCCGCCAGGGCGCGTTTTCCTTGGTGCCGAGCGCTGTCGAGATTCCACCACTGCGCCATGCGCGCGCAGTCGAGCAGCATCACCGAGGTGTCCCGGTCGGATACGGCGAGGTAACCGTGCTCGCCCATCGGCAGGTCGAACAGATGGGCGGGGTCCTCGAGATAGATCTGATCGACGTCATTGTAGATCGCCCGGCCCTCGCGCCCGGCGAACTCGGGAATCGCGAAGCGGTAATTGGTAAAGCCGGTGCGCCACTTTTGCCGATCGAAGCCGGCGAGCTCTTTCATCAGGTAGATGCGGTATTCGCGCGACGTATCGCGGACCCGCTCCACCGAGTAGAAGAAGATGCGCTGGGCGCGGACCTGCGCACGCTCGGTGCCAAGGAAAATGCGCACCGGCGGTCGCTCGGGGAGCGGCCGGGTCAGGGCCGGCAGCACCACGCAGTGGGGCAGGTCGGGGCGCGCGGCGCGCTCGACGCGAATCGGGCGGGCGGCGATGGGCAGGATATCGGCGTCGGCAGCCGAAGCGTTACTCTGGGGCACCGGAATGTTCCCTTCGCTGAGCGTTTTCAATGGCCTTTGACGACATGCTACTATTCCATGGCACGGTTGGAAAACAGTGTTCTTTCATTGCTGCCCCGCTGCGCTTGGCGAGTGGCAGGATTTGCCTCTCCGGCGAGGCCCGGCATGATTCATTTTTCCGCCCCTTGCCATCCGCCTCGACCTGGCCGGCATTGACCTGCAGACTACCCCATGCCCGCCGATGGAATGCTTGCCATGCCCACAATCCCCCGTGTGACGGTTTTCATTCCGGTGCACAATCGTCAGCGCTACATCACCACCGCCGTCGACAGCATCCTGGCGCAGACGTTCACGGACTTCGAACTGCTGGTCGTCGATGATGGCTCCACCGACGCCACGCTCGACGTGCTGGCAGGTTATACGGATCCGCGTCTGCGGGTCGAAGCCAACCCGCGCAACCTGGGCATCCCGGCGACCCGCAACCGCGGCCTGGAACTGGCGCGCGGCGATTATATCGCCCTGCTCGACAGCGACGACGCTGCTCGGCCGAACCGGCTCGCGCGTCAGGTCGCCACCCTCGATCGTCATCCCGAGCTGGCACAGATCGGCAGCGCCTGCGATTTCATGGGCGCCGACGGTCAGCGTATCCATCGGGTCCGCCGACCGCCGCAGGGCGCCGACGACGTGGCCGCCAGTCTGGCGTTCTTTTGCGCGCTGACCAACCGCACGATCATGGCGCGCACCGCCATCCTGCGCGAGCATGGCTACAGCGACGATTTTTCGCGTTGTCAGGACTATGACCTGCATCAGCGTATGTCGCGGACACAGCGCATGGCCAATCTCGGCGACATCCTCGTCTGCGGCCGCGAACACGGTGGCAGGTTTACCCGGCAGACCGACGCCCTGGGGCGCGACCGCAAGCGTGAGATATGTCGCCGTGCACTCATCGAGGCCGGCGTCACTCCCGGCGAAGCGGACCTGGACCGTCATTACGCGTTGGCACGCCCCGGAAAGCTGGGGGCCGCGCTCAACGAGGATTATCTCGACTGGTCCGAACAGTGGCTGGCGCAACTGGACGCTGCCAACCGGCGTAGCCGACGCTATGTCCCTGAGGCACTGACACGCGTCATGACCGAACGCTGGGCACAGGTCTGCTGGCATGCGCGCCGCCAGCTGGGTGCCGGTGCCTACCTGCGCCTGATACGCTCACCGCTGGCCCGGCACGTCCCGACAACCCTGCTGCATCGCCTGCGACCTTCCCCCGGGTGGACGGGCAGACGATAATGCCACACGGCCTGCCACGGCAACGCCGTGAATCGCTGTCGCCACGGCTCGGATGGGGTAGTGTAGTGGAAGAGTAGCGGTAGGGTAGTGGTAAGTGGCAGTGCCGTTCTCCTACTCCTCCTCTCCCGCCAGCCTGGCGAGTGTCGCCCGGAAATCATCGAGCCGGCGCTCGCCGTGGGCGTCGAGAGTGTCCGCCAAGGATTGGAATGTCTCTCCGGGTACGCCGCGTCCCAGGGAAGGCATGTCCCGCCGCGCGGTGCGTACGATGCCCAGATCCCCGGGTACCAGGCAGGCGTAGAGCGGCCGCCACTCATCGCCGTCGCGCAGCTTGATGCGCGGGTTGAAAATGTAGTGGCCGCGCTGCAGGCGCACGAACAGCTTGCGGTTGTAGGGATCGCGCCCGTCGGCCTCGTTCTTGGACAGGATGCTGCTGATATAGGGGCGCTGCTTGCGCCGCGCCGGCAGCACGCGCTCGGGCTGCCCGACCAGGCGATCGGCGAGCTGCTTGGCGGTGTAGGCGTCGCCTCTCGCCTGTGCCGGGCCGAGATAGCGATAGTAGAGGGCGGTCATCACGTGCAGCAGGAAGGTCTCCATCAGGCGCTGGTCGAGCTTGACCAGGCGTTCATCGACCTGCAGCGAGACGCTCGCCGGTGCCAGTAGCGGATAGAGCGAGGCCAGCCGCTGGCGGGCGAAGGTTTCATCGATGAATGCCTGCTCGAGCGCGAAGTGCAGTGCCGTGAAGCCGTTGTTGGCGCGCAGCGCCGGGTTTGCGCCGCGCTCGAGCAGCGCCGCCACCAGTTCGGTGTTGCCGAGCCGAGCGGCGATCATCAATGGCGTCAGGTTGAATCGCGTGCGGTGATCGACGCCGTAGCGCTCGATCTCCTTGAACACCGCACGCGGCTGGCTGAACCCATAGGCCATGAAGCGGTTGCGGTTGAGCTGGGTTACGGCCTTCGCCTCGCTGCTCAGTGCCGGTTTGAAGCCGGCCGCCTCGAGGGCGTTGAGAGTTGGCCGGTGGTAGTGGATCAGGGCGTATTCCAGCACTTCCAGGCGCGCCTTCTTGCCGCCATCCTCGGCCAGTGCCGACGTACGCAGTTCGGCGAAGGCGGCGCTGTCGAGCACCTGCCAGGGCACCGGCTGCTGCTTGAGCACCTGGCTGCGGATCGCCTCTGCCTGTTCGGCCTTGCCCTGCAGCTCGAGCCGGCGTGCCTCCTGCTGCCACTCCTCGACCGAGGATTCCTCGCTCTGTTCGAGGCTGAGCGTGTCGTCGAGGTGTTCGAGCTTGAGCAGGCCGAGCAGTGGGTGCTCGGGGTCGGACTCGATCAGATAGACGTTGCGCACCGCACGGGTCAGCGCCACGTAGAGGGCGTTGATGTAGAACTTGTAGACCTCGAGCGACTTGTCGCGCTTGTCCCGCGGCCGCGCATAGTCGAGGCTGTCGCGCTCCAGTGCGGCGGGATCGACACCGGCGGCGATGTCACGGAAGGCCTTCGCCTCACCGCCAACGACGTCGTAGAGAATGACGTTGTCGTACTCGAGCCCTTTTGCCTCCTGGATCGCGAACACCAGCGGGGTGCTGAACCAGCGCCGGGCTTCGACCTTTTGCTCCGGGTGCATGACGATCACCGCGAAGCGAGTCGAGCGGGCGGTACGCGTGTCGAGATCGCGCTTGACGGCGTCGCTGCCGGCGAGCAGCTGCAACTGGCCGGGTTGGCGGCTGACGCTATGCACCAGGTAGTGGCTTTCGCGATCCACCGAGCCGAAGCGCGCCTGCTTTAGCTTGAGGATGCGGTTGGCGGCCTCGGTCACCACCGCGGTGTTGCGGTAGTTGGTGTGCAGCACGCGCACGATCTCGCCGTGGCCGGTCAACGTCTGCTCCTGGAAAAACAGCGACTTGACGCTGGCCCAGGAGAAAAAGTTAGGGTGGACGATCTGGTTGGAATCACCGCTGAGCAGGAAAGCGCCGGGCTCGCGCAGCGTCCTGAGGATCAGGTAAAGCTGTACGGTGGTAATGTCCTGGACCTCGTCGATCACCACGAAATCGTAGTGTGGCGCGACCCGCGCGAGGTGATGATGGGCGACGATATTGGGGTCGTAGAGCCCGGCCTCGTCGAGAAATGCCAGGTACTTCTCGAACAGGTCATAGACCCTCGGCCGCTCCTCTTCGGCGAAGATCGACTGCTTGACGCCGAGTTCGAGATAGGCCTCGCGCGAGCGCCAGCCGCCCTCGCTGAGCGGGCCGGTAATTACGCCGCGGAACTCCTCGAAGAGCTTGTGAGCGTTACTCAGGTGGCTGCCGCGACGGTGACGCTCGAACCAGTCCTGGAAGTCGCGCAGCGTCACTTCGCGCCCCGTCGGTACGTGGATGCTCTCGAGCAGCTCCTGGAAGGAGAGGAAGGTGGCTTCCTGATCGGGATTGTCGTAGTCGTGGGCGTAGTAGAGGCCGCGGGCGTTGTGGACCAGATAGGACGACAGGCTGACGTAGAGCACGTCGCCGATGGCCGCCTTCATCTTCTCGAGCAGCAGCGCGGTCTTGCCGCTGCCCGCCGAGCCGACGATGACCAGCGGCGGCGACAGTTCGAAGATCGCCTGCTGATCATTGTCGAAGGAGAGGATCTTGTCGAGCAGGTGAAAGCGCTCGCGCTCGGGATGCAGATAGGGCGCCTCGGGCACCTCGCCGGCGGCCGCCGGCGTCTCGAGCACCGGAATTCTGTTCTCGTCGATCGATGCATCGCCGGCCAGAAAGCGCGAGCGGTCATAGGCATGGTTGGCGACATGCTCGAGGATCAGGCAGCAGGTCTCGCCGCCATGACGGTAGAGACTGAACAGCAGCCGGTCACGCTTGTTCAGCCGCGCGCGGTAGAGGTTGTCACCCACCTTGCGTACGTCTGCCTGGGTGAATTCGTCGCGCTCGAGGGCCTGACGGACCTTATCAAAACCGGCGATTCGGTGCGCCTCGAGAGCGTTGTAAAGCAGTACGCGCATGCTAGATTCCTCCGCCTGATTCACCGGTTAAACAGGTAGTGATAGTTAAACAGGTAGCCGCAGGGCATTACTTTCCTCGACCCGGACCAGTTGGCCTTTTTCCAAGCGATAGACATAATCTGCTGCGCGCATCAGCGCCGGCTGATGGGAGACGGCGACGATGGTGAGTTCGCTTTTCAGGCCCTGCAATGTCTTGCTGATTGCCGCCTCAGCTGCCATGTCGAGGGCGCTGGTCGCTTCATCGAGAATCAGCAGCTTGGGGCGATGGGCCAGCGCCCGGGCAATGACGATGCGCTGACGCTGGCCCCCCGACAGCCGCGAGCCGCGCTCGCCCACCGAACTATGAATCCCTTCGGACATCTGACTGACAAATGACCAGGCATCGGTCTGACGCAGCGCGCGTTCGGCATCTGCTTCGGTCAGCGTAGGGTCGCCGAGCATCACGTTGGCAAGCACGCTGTCGTGCAGCAGCAGCGTCTCCTGCGGGACATAGCCGATCAGGCGGCGCCAGGCGAGTCGATCGATCCGCGCGATCGGCACGCCATCGATACGCACCTGACCGGCGCTGGGCTCGAGCAGCATGCACAGGATATCGAGCAGAGTGGTCTTGCCGGCGCCGGAGGGGCCAATCAGCGTGATGAACGAGCGGGCCGGAATGGTCAGGTCGGTCTCGTTCAGAATCGCGTGGTCGCCATAGTGAAAGCGTACCTTCTCGAAGGTAATGTCCCGCTCGAGGGTCGGCATCTGGTCACCGCCGACGGGTTCGGCATTGTCGCGCGCCGCCTGCACCGCATCCTTCAGCGCCCAGTAGGCGCTCTCCTGAGTCTGCAGCTGCTGATAGCGCCGCTGTAGCTGGTTGAGCTGCATCACCACCCGTGCCAGCAGGAATACCATCACCATCACCGAAGGCAGCGACAGCCCCCATACGACCAGGGCGAGATAGAGGCCAACGGCAACGAACAGCGTCAGGATCGGTTCCTGAATGGCCTTCATCCCCTCGCGAGCCAGCACCTGAAGCTCCATGGCGCGGTTGAGCTTATGCGTCTGGCGCTTGAGCAGCGCGTCGGCGACATCGTAGCGCGCCATCGCCTTGAGCGGCTTGACCGAGCCCAGCGTATCGGTCAAGCGTGAGAGCAGCTCACGCATCAACCGGGTCTGCTTCTTGCCGGCGCGCTTGGAAGCGCGTACCAGCCGAAACAGCATGATCGATATCAGCACACCGAGTCCCAGCGAGACCAGCGTCGCCTGCCAGCCGATCATCAGCGCGACGATGGCATAGACGACCACCTGGATGAACAGCGAAATGACGTTGGCGCAGTGTTCGTAGCCGGTGGCGGCGCGGGTGGCCTCGGTGGCCACCGAGTTGGCCATGCCGCCGGTAGGCTGGCGCAGGTAGTGCTCCCAGCGGCTGGCCAGCAGCGAATGGATCAGTTCGAGGCGAAGATCGGTGGCGACCCGGGCGACGGTATAGCCGACCTGACGGTTGGCCAGCAGGACCAGGGCACTCTTGACCGCCATGCCGATGACGATAATCGACAGGATCACGCCGATGGTGGTTGGTAACCCGATGGCGTCCATGATGGCAAGCACCTTCTGTGAGAAGGCGTTAGGATGCTCGTTCTGACCCAGTGCCACCGATAGTAGCGGCAATACTGTGGTCAAGCCAATCCCTTCAGCAATGCCTGCAAATAGCAGGCAGATCAACATGATGACGGTGCGTCGGGGATAAAGGCGAAAGAATGCGAAAAGCAGACGCATGTGCGATCCGTGGGCGGTCGTGACGACCGCCGGTGCTTACTCGGGTTCGTGATGGCCGAGCATGGGTTTCAAGGCGGCGAAGGCGGCGATGACCTGGTCGATCTGGGTCGTGTTGTGGGCCGCGCTGACGCTGATGCGCATCAGCGCCTGGCCGCCCGGCGTGGCCGGCGGTAATACCAGATTGACATAGACGCCACGGTCGAGCAGCCCGTGCCAGAAGGCGACCCCTTGCTGGGGCGATCCCAGCAGGGTGGCGACCACCGGGCCGGGCTCCGGCCCCAGTTCGAAACCGAGCCGTGCCAGTCCGTGATACAGACGCTCGGCATTAGCCCACAGACGCTGGCGGAGTTCGCCTCGCGAATGGACAATCTGCAGGGCGGTGCGTACCGACGCGATCGTCGCCGGTGACGGCGAGGCGGTGAAGATGTACGGGCGGCTGGCGTAGCGGATCATGTCGAGCTCGGGATGATGGCTGGCGGCGAAGCCGCCGATGGCGCCCAGGCTCTTGCTGAACGTGCCGACCACGAAGTCGACGTCGGCCTCGACGCCTTCGGCTTCGGCCAGGCCGCGCCCATGGGCGCCCAGCACTCCCAGCGAGTGGGCCTCGTCGACCAGCAGATAGCCCCCGTGGCGGCGCTTGACGGCGACGATCTCGCGCAGCGGTGCCTGGTCCCCCAGCATGCTGTAGATGCCTTCCACCACGATCAAGGTATTGGCGGTGCGCTCGCCCAGACGGCGCAGGCGCTTCTCGAGATCACCGGCGTCATTGTGACGAAAGCGGATGATGTCAGCGCCGGTGAGACGGCAGGCATCATAGATGCTGGCATGGCAGTCGGCATCGAGCACGATGACATCGTCGGCACCGGCCAAGGTGCCGATCAGGCCGAGATTGGCCACGTAACCGGTGGAGAACACGACCGCCGAGGGGCGCGCGAAGAAGCGCGCGAGCTCTTCCTCGAGGCGGGTATGGCTGGCGTAGCTGCCGTTGGCCATGCGCGACCCGGTGGTGCCGGTGCCTTCCCGATCGAGAGCGGCGTGCGCCGCCGCGATGCAGTCGGGATCGAAAGTCAGTCCCAGGTAGTTATTGGTGCCGGCGAGAATCACCGACCGGCCGTCTACGCGCCCTTCGGTGGGCGACAGGACTTCATCAATGCGCGTGCCGATCGGGCTGGGTTCCACCTGGATCAAGGCGTGGCGCGCATCGCTCAGGGACTGGAATTTATCGAACAGAGACATCATTGGCTCTCGAGCAGCTTATTGATCGCCTGGGCCAGCTGGTCGGGCGTGCGAATATCGGCGAGGACGTTCAAGGGAACGGAGATATCGAATTCGTCTTCGGCATCCAGCATGAGGTCCATCACCTTGACCGAGTCGAGCCCCAGCTCACTGACCAGATCGATGTCGGAATGAAGAGTGCTGTCCGGCGGCGCCAGGCGCTCGAGATGCGCCATCAACCGCTCGAGAATCTGTTCATGTTGCGTCATGCGTGCTAAGCCCGTTGCTGGCGGCGTGCGCCAGATCATTGTGATGAAAGAGTATGCTCGCAGGCAGCACGATCAGTCCGCCGCCCACTGCCGGCGATCGCCAAGTGCCTGCTCCAGGGTAATCTGCGGTACCCACCCGGTCGCGCGGGTGAACGCGTCATTATGGCATGTCCAGTCGTGATGTCGCAGCTCGCGGAACTTGCCGGGCGTGAGCATCGGCGAACGGTGCAACCCGCGCGCCAGCATCAGGTTGGCCAGCGCCATGCCGTGCAATATGCCGGCGGGAATCGGCAGGCGGCGTACCGGAGCGCCGCGCACGGCAGCGCCGATTGCGGCAATGTGCGGCCAAGTGTAGCCGCCCGGGTAGCCATCGTGAAGCTCGAAGGGACCGCCGTCGGCGGGAGCGCCGGCCGGGGAGTGACGCAGCCAGGCCATCACTGCGGCCACCAGGTCGTCGACATGCAGAAACGACAGACGCGCCTCGCGCGGGCCGGTCATCGGCAGCCAGCCGCGCATCAGCATCTCGAACAGGGGTTGTAACTCGCGATCCCCTGGTCCGTAGACCGCCGTCGGGCGAAATACCGTCACCGCCGGCCGCGCTGACGACGCGACTCGTTGCTCGGCCTGGCGTTTGGAGGCGGCATACCAGGAGAGTTCGGGATGGCGCGCGGCCAGCGACGACATCAACAGCAGGCGGGCGCATTGCTGACGCTGCGCCACCTCGAATAGTCGACCGCTGCCCTCGACATTGATGCGATGGAACGTGGCGTGATCGGCACCGCGCACCGCGCCGGCGCAATGGATGATAGCCTCCGTTCCATCGACCAGCCGCTCCAGCGCCGTCGGATCGTCGAGCGACCCGTTGACCCAGCGGACATGCGGATCTTCCGGCTCGGCTGGCACGTGCCGCGCCAGGGCACTCACGTGCACGCCATCGCTGACCAGCCGGGCGAGCAGCCGGCGGCCGATGAAGCCGGTGGCCCCGGTAAGCGCGACACTCGTGGCCATGGGAATCAGGAAACACCGGTCCCGGTCAGCGACGCGACTGGCGATGCCAGACCCAGCGACTCGCGCCCCCCCTGCAGGTAACGTTTGGACGCCTCGCTGCGCGAAAGCTTGCCAGACGACGTGCGCGGCAGCGAGCGGGGGGGCAGCAGGACGACCCGGCAGGCGACACCAAAATCGCTGCGTATCTGACTGGTCAGCTCATTGATCAGTTCGTGTCGGCGTTGCGCGTCGCTGAGACGGCACTGGACCAACATGACAACCGCCTCCTCGTCGTCCGCTGCCGCCGTGAATGCGACGACATCGCCATGCCGGACGCCATGGTAACGCCCGGCGAGATGCTCAAGATCTTCGGGCCAGATATTGCGGCCATTGACGAAGATCAGGTCGCGATGACGCCCGGTGATGAACAGCCCCTTCGGGGTCAGGTAGCCCAGATCGCCGGTATCGAGCCAGCCGTTACGGAGCACCCGGTGAGTCTTTTCGGGATTCTGGAAATACCCCGACATGACGCTGGGACCGCGCACGGTGACGCGGCCTACCGCACGCTCGGGCAGGGGTTGCCCTTGCTGATCACGAATCACGATGTCATGGCCGGGCAGCGCATGACCGCAGTTGACGAAGCTAGTGACGGCCATATCACCACATGCCGATGCCGGGCGGGCGTGAGCATGGTGCTCGAGGTGGGCACGGTCGATGCGCTCGAAGTCGATGCCCTGATCGAGCGGCGCGAAGCTGACCGCCAAGGAACATTCCGCCAGACCGTAGCAGGGCAGAAAGGCCTGCGAATCGAAGCCGGCAGGCGCGAAGCATTCGGCGAAACGCTCGAGAACATCGGTACGCACCGGTTCGGCGCCAACGCCGGCGACACGCCAGCCCGACAGATCGAAGCGTTCGAGATCGCCACCGCGCAGGCGGCGAGCGCAGATATCGTAACCAAAGGGCGGCGCAAAGGCGATGGTGCCGCGATTGCGGCTGAGCAGCGCCAGCCACTGCATCGGTCGCATGGCGAATTCGCGCGCGCCCAGATAATCCACCGACAGCTGTGATGCCATCGGTCCGAGAACGAAGCCGACCAGTCCCATGTCATGGTAGAACGGCAACCACGAGACGCAACGGTCGCCCGGGCGCACCCCTAGGCCGTGGGTGACGATCCCGCGCAGGTTGGCCATTACTGTGGCCTGATCGATCATCACACCACGCGGAAAGCCGGTACTGCCCGAGGTGTACTGCAGATAGGCCAGCTCATCCGGACGCGATGGCTCGAGAGGATGCACATTGGCGTCGAGCCGATGAAACGCCTCGCCACCACCGCTGAACAGCAGCTCGAGTTCACTGCCGGCCTCCGTCAGGAAGGACTGCATCTCGGCAGGCGCAATCGCAACGCGAGCCTCGCAGCTGCGCAGCAGGCGCGCGAGGCGTTCGACATAGCTGGCATGATTGCCGAGGCTCATGTTGATCGGCAGCGGCACGGGAACGAAGCCCGCATACTGGCAACCATAGAAGATTTCCATGAACAGCGCGCTGGTATCGGCGACAATGGCCACTTTGTCGCCCCGTTTCATCCCCAGGCGACATAGACGGTAAGCCGCCGCCAAGGCGCGCTGACGCAGCTCAGCGTAGCGCAAGGGAGCGGTGAGGCGCCCGCGGCCATCATGAAAGTTGTAGCCCGTCACACCCAGCGCGGCATAGTCGAGCGCTTCGGCCAGAGTGGTGAAATCGGCCAGCCGCTGGGGAAGCGGGTTCCGTGTTGGCGTTTTGGTGATAGTGAGTTCGGTCATTATTGAGGAGGTTCCGATCATCGAAGCAGAGGGGTTGTCATGAAGACAATGCGTAGCAGTTGGACACACCATAGTCAGTGGTAGTGTCCCGGATGGCCTTGACCGGCTCGATATACCTTCGTTTCTGCGCGCGGTGTGACACCGACATACGATTTGCCGGCGGCGATCC
>Ga0207878_100373_pt1 | contig 17548 bp, 12 predicted proteins | sample LinPmetageLP41_FD_184053 | JGI IMG/M metagenome (GOLD analysis project Ga0207878, IMG submission 184053) | Marine viral communities from the Pacific Ocean - LP-41 (SPAdes) | ecosystem: Environmental > Aquatic > Marine > Oceanic | place: Pacific Ocean | collected 2010-08-27 | reverse complement strand
TGGCCAGTCTGGGGTAGACCCGGTATTCCACGCCTTCATGAAGCAGCTCGTGCAGGCGGCGCCCGCGAGCGGGCAGGCCAATCTGCTGCCAGAAACCGGCTGCTGACGCTTTCGATGGCTGGTATTGGGTGAAGTGGCTGTCCATGACGAATTCTCATCTGGTAACTCGTAAATATATCAATTGATATACTCTGTGCTGTCGCAACCGTCAAGTGACGCCCATGGCCTGAAAGGGCATCTATCGAATTTGCACTGCCTTGAGCCCTCTTGTTTTCGCTATACTCCTTCGCATTTTTCCCGATCGTGCGGTCGGGCTCTACGCCAACGGAAGTAGCGATCAACATGGCAAAAGCACAAGCGAAGAAAGGTTCCACCAAAGGCTTCGAAGAGTCCCTGTGGGACAGCGCCAACAAGCTGCGTGGCAGTGTGGAATCGGCCGAATACAAGCACGTGGTGCTGAGCCTGATCTTTCTGAAGTTCATCAGCGACAAGTTCGTGCAGCGACAGAAGAAGGTAAAGAAGGAGTACGGCGCCGATTACATCGACATGGTCGATTTCTACGCCATGGACAACGTCTTCTACCTGCCAGAAGAGGCTCGCTGGAGCTACATCCAGAAAAACGCCAAGCAGGACAACCTTGCGCTGGTGATTGACACCGCCATGAGCACGGTGGAGAAGAACAACGCCTCGTTGGCCGGGGCGCTTCCGGACAACTACTTCTCGCGTCTCGACCTGAGCGCCAGCAAGCTTGCCTCGCTGATCGACACCATCAACGACATCGACACGGTGACCGAAGAGCAAGGTCGGAGCGAGGAAGATATCGTTGGGCGGGTCTACGAATACTTTCTGGGTAAGTTCGCGGCGAATGAAGGTCAGCGCGGCGGTGAGTACTACACGCCTAAAAGTGTTGTGTCGTTGCTGGTGGAAATGCTCGAGCCCTACCAGGGCAAGATCTATGACCCCTGCTGTGGCTCGGGCGGGATGTTCGTGCAGTCGCTCAAATTCATCGAAGCGCATAAAGGTAATCGGTTAGCCGTCTCGATCTATGGGCAGGAGTATGCCAACACCACCCGCAAGCTGGCCAAGATGAACCTGGCGATCCGCGGCATTGCGGGCAATCTGGGCGAGGCGGCGGCCGACAGCTTCTTTCGCGACCAGCACCCGGATTTGAAGGCCGATTTCATCATGGCCAACCCGCCCTTCAACCAGAGCCAGTGGCGGGCGGCTGCCGAGCTGACCGACGACCCGCGCTGGGCCGACTTCGACATACCGCCTACAGGCAATGCCAACTACGCCTGGATTCTGCACATGCTCTCCAAGCTCAGCCACCAGGGCGCGGCGGGCTTCGTGATGGCCAACGGCTCAATGAGCTCCTCGACCAGTGGCGAAGGCAAGATTCGCCAGCAGCTGATCGAGGATGACCTAGTCGAGTGCATGATCGCACTGCCCGGGCAGCTTTTCTTTACTACCCAGATTCCGGTCTGCCTGTGGTTTCTCACCCGCAGCAAGAAAGCCAACGAATCAAAAGGCTACCGCTCCCGCGAGGATGAAACGCTGTTCATCGATGCCCGCCAGATGGGCACGATGATCAGCCGCAAACAGAAAGACCTGACCGACGACGACATCGCCGCCATCGCTCGCACCTTCCACGCCTGGCGCGGCCAGCCGAAAGCGGGCGCCTATGAAGATATCTCTGGCTTTTGCAAAAGCGCACATTTTGACGAGATCAAGGGCCACGATTTTGTGCTGACGCCCGGTCGTTACGTCGGTGCCGCCGAGGTCGAGGACGATGGGATTGCGTTTGAGACCAAGATGGCTGAACTAACGGCCCAACTGAGCGAGCAGCTAGCTGAATCAGCAACGCTTGAAAAGCAGATCAGAGAGAATTTGGCGAGGCTGGGTTATGAGTTGTGACTGGTCAGAAATTCAGTTGGGGGATTTTTTAGAATTAAAAAGGGGGTACGATCTTCCTAATAAAAATCGCAAAGAAGGTGCTTTTGAGATTATATCATCTTCTGGCCCCAGCGGTTTTCATTCTGAGAGAAAGGTGAAAGGGCCTGGGGTAGTGACTGGCCGATATGGCACTATTGGTAAGGTTTTCTATTCAGAGCGAGATTTTTGGCCTCTAAATACGACCTTGTATGTGAAAGACTTTAAGGGAAATCATCCCGAATTTGTTTATTACTTTTTAAAGACGCTCGATTTTTTGCAGTATAGCGATAAGGCAGCGGTGCCCGGAGTAAACAGAAATCATCTTCATACAGCTTGGGTAAAAGTTCCTGAAAGTATTGCAGCTCAAGAGAAAATAGCTAAGGCCTTATCTGTTTTGGATAAGAAAATAGCCCTCAACGCCCAAATCAACCAAACCCTAGAACAGATGGCCCAAGCGCTGTTCAAAAGTTGGTTTGTCGACTTCGACCCGGTGATCGACAACGCGCTGGAAGCGGGCCACCCTATTCCCGAGCCGCTGGCCGAGCGCGTCGCCCGACGGCAAGCGATGTGGGCTGCGGAGAATAAGGCAGCGCCCACGCGCTTGCCCGCTGAAACGCGGCGGTTGTTTCCGGATCGGTTCGAGGAAGATGAAGCGCTGGGGTGGGTGCCAGCGGGGTGGAAATCGAAGCCACTATCGCAGCAAGTGTCACTCATTGGAGGCGGTACGCCAAAGCGTTCAGAGAAATCATTTTGGGGCGGCGACATTCCCTGGTTTTCTGTTAAGGACGCTCCATCTGAACCAGATGTATTCGTGCTCGATACTGAAGATAAAATTACAAATGCTGGGTTGGAAGGTAGTTCTGCAAGATTGCTTCCCGCTGGCACAACGATCATTTCTGCGCGTGGCACAGTTGGTAAGTTGGCAATAACAGGAATGAAAATGGCCATGAATCAATCCTGTTATGGTGCATGGCCAGCAGAAGGCTTGGGTAACTATTATAATTTTTACAACATTAAAAATGCCGTGGTCGAGCTCCAGCAGAATGTTCATGGCGCGGTATTCGATACGATTACACGGCAAACATTCGAAACAGTTTCATCGCCATTTCCAAGTGAAAACGTAGCCGCCGAATTTGAGGCCAGAGTGTCTTTGCTCATGGAGAAAATAAAAGCAGCACTGGAAGAAAATGTTACCTTGACCCAACTCCGCAACACCTTGCTCCCTAGACTACTTTCCGGCGAACTCCAGTTACCGGAAGCCGAAGCCGCTATCGAGTCTGTACTGGAGACTGAAACCGCATGAGTCAGACCACGCGTTGGCAGATGATTATTGAGACGCTCAGGGCTCATCCTGAGCAGAAATTCACGGCGCGAGAGCTGGCGCAAAAGTTTCTGGAACGCTACCCGGAAGAGATCGCTGACAAGCAGCAAAACCCACGCTATGACACTCGGGAAAAGCTGATCACGCAGCTTGCCGCCGAGATTGGGGGCGGGCGTACCGAAACGGCCAAATCCATGTGCCCCAATGTGGCGACCCGCGACAAACCGCGGCCGCGTATTTATTACTGGGAGCTCAACCCGGTAGAGGCCGAAGCGATGGCCAAGACGCCGGTTCCTGAGCCGGCGCCGGCCGCGGCACCGTCTCCGAGTCAGGAAGAGACGCTTAGCGAACAGGCGCTCTATCCGCTGCTGATCGAGTTTTTAAACGAAGAGCTGGGTCTGCAGTGCCTGCGTATCAATGAGAAGACATCGGCCAACAGCAAGGGCAAGGGCGGCAACCAGTGGCTGCATCCAGATATCGTGGCGCTGCAGCCGCTCGATAAAGGCTGGAACGAGGCCGTGCGTAACTGCGTGCGCCACGGTAACGACAGCGCGGTGCGGCTGTGGTCGTTCGAGGTCAAGAAAGCACTGCTGCCCGGGAACGTGCGCCAGTGTTTCTTTCAGGCGGTTTCCAACTCCAGCTGGGCGCACTTTGGCTACCTGGTCGCCACCGAGCTGGGTAACGTCGAAGAGGAGCTACAGATGCTCTGTGCGCTGCATGGTATCGGCGTTTTGCTGCTCAACACGGACTCATTGTTCGACAGTCAGATTCTGATTCCGGCGCGGGAAAAGCTCGCCGTCGACTGGCAGTCGGTCAACCGTGTCGTTGAAGAGAACCGGGATTTCCATCACTTCATCGAGCAGGTCGGCATCTATCAGCAAACTGGCAAGCTGATCAAAAGCGTCTGGAACAGGTAGCCGCGATTGCTGTGACTCAAGGTGGGGCTATAGCAGCCGATATTGATGTGTTGAGTTAAAAACAACGGCGTCACTGCATGAAGTTCACTGAAGCGAAACTGGAAGCGGCCATCATTGCCCTGCTCGGCGAGCAAGGCTACTCCCATCGGCTGGGCGCAAGCATCGAGCGCGCGCCGGATGAGGTGTTGATCGAAGCCGATCTGCGCGCCTTCCTTCAGGCGCGCTACGGTGATGCCGGCATTAACGCTGGCGAAATCGAGTCGATCATCGCGCGCCTCAAAGGTCTCTCGCCCGGGGATCTTTATGAGAGCAACAAGGCCTTCTGTCGCTGGCTGTCGGATGGCTTTCTACTCAAGCGCGAAGACCCGACCCAAAAGGATCTGCATGTTCAGCTCTTCGATGATGCGGGCCTGGAAAAGCTAGGTGCCCGGCCTGATACCGAGCCATTGGCGCAGGTGGCCGAGCCATCGGCACTGTACACGCCGGATACCAATCGCTATGCCCTGGTCAGCCAGTTGAAGATCGAGGGCAAGGAGAACATCCGCATTCCCGATGCGATTCTCTATATCAACGGCCTGCCGCTGGTGGTGTTCGAGTTCAAGAGCGCCATCGGCGAGCACCAGACCTCCATTTATGAGGCTTGGAAGCAGCTCACTGTTCGCTACCGGCGCGATATTCCGCAGCTTTTCGTGTTCAACGTTCTGTGTGTAATCAGTGACGGCGTCAATTCGAGAATGGGCAGTCTTTATGCGCCCTACGAGTTTTTCTACGGTTGGCGCAAGGTGAGCGGCTTTGAGCGTGTCGACAAGGATGGTATCGATTCTCTGCATACCATGATGCGGGGGTTGTTTGATCGGGACCGGATGCGGCTGGTGCTGCGTGATTTCATTTTCTTTCCCGACAATTCCCATCAGGAAGAGAAGATTGTCTGTCGCTATCCGCAGTTTTATGCGGTCAACAAGCTGTATCACAGTATTCAGGCAGCGCAGCGCCCACACGGGGATGGCAAGGGCGGCACCTATTTTGGCGCGACCGGCTGCGGCAAGAGTTTCACCATGCAGTTTCTGGCACGGCGCCTGATGAAGAGCCTCGCATTTGAAAGCCCTACCATCGTGCTGATTACCGATCGCACCGATCTTGATGATCAGCTCTCAAGGCAGTTCACCAACGCGCGCGGCTATATCGGCGATAACACCATTGTCGAGGTTCTGAGCCGTGAGCATCTGCGCGAGCAGCTTGCCGGTCGCCGCAGCGGTGGTGTTTTTCTGACCACGATTCACAAGTTCACCGAGGACACGAAGCTTCTTACCGAGCGCAGCAACGTGATCTGTATCTCGGATGAGGCGCATCGCAGCCAGATCAATCTGGATCAGAAGGTACAGATCACCGAACACGGCGTACGCAAAGCCTATGGTTTTGCCTTCTATCTGCATCGCTCACTGCCCAACGCCACTTACGTTGGCTTCACAGGTACGCCGGTCGACGCGACTCTGGATGTCTTCGGTGAGGTCGTCGATAGCTACACTATGAGCGAGTCGGTCAACGACGAGATTACTGTGCGTATCGTCTATGAAGGCCGTGCCGCCAAAGTGACGCTGGATGACGCCCGGTTGCGCGAGATCGAAAGTTATTACGAGGAATGCGCCAAAGCCGGCAGCAACGAGCACCAGATCGAGGAGAGCAAGAAGATGATGGCCTCGATGAACTCGATTCTGGGTGACTCGGATCGACTTCGGGTGTTGGCCGAAGACTTCGTGGCCCACTACGAGCGTCGTCTGGAAGAGGGTTCGACCGTGCGGGGCAAGGCGATGTTTGTCTCCAGCAGCCGCGAGATCGCCTGGCAGCTCTACCAGGCCATCAAGGCGATACGACCTGAATGGTTCGAGATTCGAGCGTTTGAGGAAGGCAGTGAGCCGACTACTGTCGAGCGTGAGAAGCTCAAGCCGATGGCACGGGTCAACCTGGTAATGACTCGTGGAAAGGATGATGAAAAAACGCTTTACGAGCTGCTGGGCAGCAAGGAGTACCGCAAGACGCTGGATCAGCAGTTCAAGAAGGAAAAATCCAACTTCAAGATCGCCATTGTGGTGGATATGTGGCTGACCGGCTTCGACGTGCCAAGCCTCGACACGCTTTATATCGACAAGCCCGTACAGCGCCATAACCTGATCCAGACCATCTCTCGGGTCAATCGCAATTACGCGGGCAAGAACAAGGGCCTGGTGGTCGACTACATCGGCATCAAGCGCCAGATGAATCAGGCACTCGCGCAGTTTTCAAAGGCCGATGAAACCAGCTTCGAGGATATTCAGACCTCACTGATTGCAGTGAAAAACGATCTGGATCTGCTGGCAAACCTGCTGCACGGTTTTGATGACAGCGCCTATTTCAAGGGTGAGCCGCTGGCACAGCTTGACTGTCTTAACCGTGCCGCCGAGTTCGTGCTGAGTGTGGGCAAGCGCGAGAAACGGTTCATGGCGCTGGTCAAGCGGTTGAAGGCGGCTTACGACGTCTGCTGTGGCAGTGAGAAGCTGAGCCAGGTCGAGCGTGATCGAGTCCACTTTTACCTGGCTGTACGTTCCATCGTCTACAAGCTGACCAAGGGCGATGCACCGGATACCGCGCAAATGAATGCTAAAGTGCGGGAGATGATCAGCGAGGCGCTACGTGCCGATGGTGTCGAGTCAGTGTTTGCCATGGGAGAAGAGAGCGCCGATACCATCGATATTTTCGATGAGGATTATCTGGCGCGATTGGAAAAGATCAAACTGCCCAATACCAAGATCGAGCTACTGAAGCAGCTGCTGGCGAAAGCGCTCAACGAGCTCAAAAAGACCAACCAGCACAAGGCGGTCGAGTTCTCTAAGAAGTTTCGCTCTTTGGTTGATCTCTATAATGAGCGCAAGGAAGACGACGCCTTCACCAGTGAGGTTCATCAGGAAGCCGTCGATAGCTTTCTGGAGCTGATGGAAAAGCTAAAGCAGGAGATGGGCTCGTTCGAAGAACTGGGCATCACCGTCGAGGAAAAGGCGTTTTACGACATTCTCAAGGCGGTGGCAGTCAAATATCAGTTCCCTTACGAAGAAGAGCAGCTGCTGACGTTGGCGGCTGAGGTCAAATCGGTCGTCGATGACAAGACGAAGTATCCGGATTGGAACAACCGCCAGGACATTAAGGCTTCGCTCCGCGTCGAGCTGATCATGCTGTTGTCCAGAAACGGCTATCCCCCGGTGACCCATGCAGAAGTCTATCGAGACGTGTTCGAGCAGGCGGAAAACTTCAAGCAGCACCGGGTGCAGTAGCTCTTCCTTTAGATTGGCATTGCCATGTAACGCACCCTGTGGATGGCGTATGCTGGAGGTCGATAGCGTGCTCATCGATGCTGCGATCGGTCTCCACTTTCGTCCTTTCCGAGGTGTCTTCATGTCTTCCGCCGCTGCGCTCTCTGTCGATCTGCCCCCGCGTCCTTCCGCTGCCTCGATCGAGGCGCTGATCGCCGAGCTCGAACCCGTTCTGAGCGAGCGAATCACCACGGCGGCGGGGATTCGCGAGCAGCATGGGCATGACGAGTCCTGGCATCATCCGGCCGCGCCGGATGCGGTCTGCTTTCCGCACTCCACCGAAGAAGTCTCGGCCGTCGTGCGGGCTTGCAGTGCGCATCGGGTGCCGGTGATTCCCTACGGCGTCGGCACCTCGATCGAAGGCCAGGTGATCGCCGATCATGGCGGGTTGTGCGTCGATCTTTCGCAGATGAATGCGGTGATCGAGGTGCGCGCGGACGACATGGACGCCACCGTCCAGCCGGGCGTGACGCGCACCCAGCTCAACACCCATCTGCGCGCCACCGGGCTGTTCTTCTCGGTCGATCCGGGGGCGGATGCCAGCATGGGTGGCATGGCCTCGACCCGGGCCAGCGGCACCAATACCGTGCGCTACGGCACCATCCGCGAGAACGTGCTGTCGCTGACCGTGGTGATGCCGGACGGACGTATCGTCGAGACCGGCACCCGCGCGCGCAAATCCACGGCCGGCTACGATCTCACTCATCTGATGATCGGCGCCGAAGGTACGCTGGGCATCATCACCGAACCCAACGTGAAGCTGCACGGCCTGCCGGAAGCGATCTCCAGCGCGACGGTGGCGTTCGAGAATGTCGCCGGCGCCATCGATGCGGTGATCGCCTCGATCCAGTACGGCATCCCCATGGCGCGGATCGAACTGATGGACGCGCTGGCCATGCGCGCAGTGAATGCGTTCTCCCGGCTCGACTACGCCGAGAAGCCGACGCTGTTCCTGGAGTTCCACGGCACCCACGCCGGCGTGAAGGAACAGGCCGAAGCGATGGCTGAACTGTGCCAGGAGTTCGGCGGCAGCGATTTCGCCTGGGCGACAAAGGGAGAGGACCGCCAAAAGCTGTGGCAGGCGCGTCACGATGCCGCCTACGCCGCCAAGGCGCTGCGCCCGGGGATGGAGTTCCTGGCCACCGATATCTGCGTGCCGATCTCCCAACTGGCCGACTGCATCGAAGCGACCCGTCAGGATGTCGAGGACAGCGGCCTGATCGCGCCGCTGCTGGGCCACGTCGGTGACGGCAATTTCCATCTGGTCGTCGCCGTGGATCGCGATAGCGAGCAAGAGCTGGAGACGCTGGCGGCGTTCAACCGACGTCTTATCGAACGCGCGCTGGCCGCCGGCGGTACCTGCACCGGCGAGCACGGCATCGGCACCGGCAAGCGGGCCTATATGGAAGCCGAACACGGCGAAGGTTGGGCGGTGATGCGCGCGATCAAGGCCGCGCTGGACCCGCTCGGGATCATGAACCCGGGCAAGCTGGTGTAGCGAAAACTGCGCTACCCTCGGATGAAACGCTTGCTCATCTGAGGGACTCTCCATGATCAAACGCATCGGCAATACCGACATCCAACCGCGCCGCACCATGAGACTGTTCATTCAGTCGTCAACGGCGTTCCGTAGGTTCGGGCGAAGTCGATCACTTCGGCGCGCAGTGGTGCATCCAGACGCTCCATGACTTCTCGCTGGATCGCGTCGGGAACGCTGCCGTAGTGGGCCTCGGCCATGGCCCCGGCGATGCAGGCGAGGGTATCGGCATCGCCGCCCAGCGAGACCGCATTGCGAATTGCGTCCTCGAAGTCGTGGGACTCGAGAAAAGCCGCGGCGGCGGCGGGCACCGTGCCCTGACAGGTGACATCGAACCCGCCACGCGCTCGCCAATGTTCCAGCCCCGAGGTGCAGTCGTAACCGAAGCGATCCTGGAGCAGGTCGGCTATCTCTGACTTCGTTGCGCCCAGCCGAGCGTGATGGACGGCGGCAGCGATGGCCTGCGCGCCCTTGATCCCTTCCGGATGATCATGCGTGACTTCGGCGCTGTGCCTGGCTTCCTGAAGTACGCTTTCCAGTTCCTCGAACGCCCAGCCGATGGCCGAAACCCGCATGGCCGAGCCGTTGCCGAAGCTGTTGTAGGGAGCGGGGCTTTGCTGCGTCAGCCAGCCCGCGAACCAGCCGCCGTAGCCGGCATTCGGGTAGCGCCGCCCCCAATGCTGGAGCGCCGTCTGATAGTCGGTACCTTGGCGAACGGCATGGCCGATCGCCACCGTGAGTACCGTGTCGTCGGTGAATGTCGACGCCGATACGAACAGCGGAAAATCCTTGCGTTGCCGCGTCGTACCTTCATGAACCGAGCCGATGATATCGCCGGCTATTGCACCCAGCATGTGTTCGCCTCCTTCTCGATCGGAAACGGCGTTATCAGGTTGCCGTTCTCCTCACTGTAGACGCTACTTCATACGGGCGGCACGCGCCGCGTGCAGTTTCCGGTAGCTTTCGAGCAGGCGCTGATGTCGGTCGAGACCCTCGAGCTGCAGGCTGGTCGGGGTGAGGCCGTAAAAACGCACTGAGCCGTTCGCCGAGCCGACGACGGCATTCATGGTCTCGTCGCCGAACATGCGCTGAAGGTTGTAGCGGTAGTCGTCGAGCTCGAGTTCCTCATCCAACGTGATCTGCAGCACCGCGAGCAGCGCCTGATAGAACAGGCCTCGTTCGACGGTGTTGTCGTTGAACTGCAGGAACATCTCGACCTGATCCAGGGCGTCTTCCTGCCTGCCGAGTGCCAGATTGATCAGCAGCTTCAGTTCGAGAATGGTGAGCTGGCCCCAGACGGTGTTCTCGTCGAACTCGATGCCGATCAGCGTAATGATCTTCATCTGCTCGTCGAGTTCGCTCTCGTCCAGGCGCTCCAGCAGGTCGGCCAGTTGTTCATCATCCAGTACGTGCAGGTTGAGGATATCCTCGCGGAAGGCGAGCGCCATGTTGGTGTTGTCCCACACCAGATCCTCCACCGGGTACACCTCGGAGTAGCCCGGCACCAGAATGCGGCAGACCGGCGCGCCCAGGTCTTCATGGATCGCCACGTAGGCTTCCAGGCCCTCGGCTTCGAGAATGCCGAACAGGCTGGTGGCCTCCTCATCATTCGAACCCGAGAAATCCCACTCGGCGAATTCCACATCCGCGTTGGCGCTGAAGAAACGCCACGAGATCACGCCGGAGGAGTCGATGAAGTGTTCGACGAAGTTGTTCGGCTCCGACACCGCTTGGGAGTTGAAGGTGGGGGCCGGCAGGTCGTTGAGACCTTCGAAGCTGCGCCCCTGCAGCAGCTCGGTAAGGCTGCGCTCGATCGCGACCTGCAGACTCGGATGCGCGCCGAAGGAGGCAAAGACGCCGCCGGTGCGCGGATTCATCAGCGTGACGCAGGCGACCGGGAACTGGCCGCCGAGGGAGGCATCCTTGACGAGTACAGGGAAGCCCTGCGCCTCCAGCGCCTCGATACCTTCGACAATGCCGGGATACTTCGCCAGCACGGCTTGGGGCACGTCCGGCAGCACGATCTCCTGCTCGATGATCTGCTTTTTGACCGCCCGCTCGAAGATCTCCGACAGACACTGGACCTGCGCCTCGGCAATGGTGTTGCCCGCGCTCATGCCGTTGCTTAAATACAGATTTTCGATCAGGTTCGACGGAAACCAGACCGTTTCGCCATCCGACTGGCGCACGAAGGGCAGCGAAACGATACCGCGATCCGTACGCCCGGAATTGGTATCGAAAAGATGTGAGCCGCGCAGCTCGCCTTCCGGATCGAAGATCGCCCGGCAATGATCGTCGAGAATTTCCGCCGGCAGTTCGTCATTCGTCCCCGGCTGGAACCAGCGCTCGTTCGGGTAGTGGACGAAGTCGCCGCTTGCAATCTCCGGTCCGAAGAACTGATCGTTGTAGAAGAAGTTGCAGCTGAGGCGCTCGATGAACTCGCCCAGCGCCGAGCAGAGTGCGGCTTCCTTGGTCGCGCCCTTGCCGTTGGTGAAGCACATCGGCGAGGCGGCATCGCGAATGTGCAGCGACCAGACATTCGGCACGATGTTGCGCCAGGAGGCGATCTCGATCTTCATGCCCAGACTCTCGAGGATCCGGGTCATATTGGCGATGGTCTGCTCCAGCGGCAGATCCTTGCCCTCGATCCAGGTGGACTCGCCCTCGGCGCCGTCTTTCACGTGCGCCCCTGACATCAACAGCGCCTGGGCGTCCTCGTCGATGCTCTTGACCGTCTCGATATGAAATTCCGGGTTGTTCTGGATCACCCGCTTGACCGAGCAGCGCTCGACGGAGCGCAGAATGCCGATGCGGTCCTTCTCGGAGATATCGTCCGGCAGCTCCACCTGGATCCTGAAGATCTGGTTATAGCGGTTGTCCGGGTCGACGATGTTGTTCTGCGAAAGCCTTATGTTCTCGGTCGGGATCTCGCGCGCATTGCAGTAGACCCGCACGAAGTAGGCCGCGCACAGCGCCGATGACGCCAAGAAGTAGTCGAACGGCCCCGGCGCGGAGCCATCGCCCTTGTAGCGGATCGGCTGATCGGTGATGACGGTGAAGTCATCGAACAGCGCTTCCTGACGCAGGTTGTCGAGATAGTTGACCTTGATTTCCATGGAGAAGGACCGCGTTGGTAAGTGGCTGCGCCTCCGGTTCTGATCCGGGGCGGATGGCGGCCATTATCCGGATTTGGGGGCGAGGTGTCTTGGGGCGAAGAGTTCCCTGTAAAGCCCTGGCTTTACAGGTCCAGCGATCGTCGCCAGCGAGCTTCTAGACTGTCGGGGCCGCTGGGGCCAAACAGCGCCTGAGGTTCGTCGTGATACCAGGCCCACATCTGATCTCCATAGCTGTAGTGCCACCACTCGCTGGGCAGATTGGTGAAGCCGGCATCGATCATGGCGTGGTAAAGCACCCGCCGCCGATCGCGATAGGTACGCGATTCGGCGGCGTCAGCGTGATGTTCGAAATGCACGGTATGCGACGCCGCTCGCGCCTCGTCGAAAGCAGATCCCATCTTCAGTAGGATCCCGTCAGCATTACACAAGGCTACGTCCACCGCGCCACCGGTGAGGTGCGGGCTCGGGCAATCGGCTCGCTCGCTGGGCGGCGAGACAAAGGCACGGGTCATCGCCCGCAGGTCCGGCTCGGCGAGATCCACGTATCGCGCTTCCACCATTCCAAGCAAGGTGTCATAGAGGTGGCGCTGCACGATATAGGGCCGCCATGCATCCAGCACAACCAACCCCAGGCCTTCAGGCAGGCTCCGGGCCACTGCCAGCAGCCGTCTATGGACCGCCTCCCGTACCCAGCACTCTGGCACCGCCCGAGGCACGCCCAGAGCATGATAGATAGGCAATGTGCGCAGCGTCGGCGCGGCGAGGCTAAGCGGATGCAGTGGTGACCCCTCATCAACGATGGGAATGGCGGCGATCGCCTCCCATTGCGGCTCGGCGATGGGGGTGATAGGGCGGATCGTCGAATCTGTCACGTTCAAGCGGTTCGTTTCCAAGATAAAGTCAACCAAGGGTGTTAGGGAGCCAGGTAATCAGACCCGGAAAAACGATCAGTACCAGCAATACCGCTACCGCGGTAAGAATGAACGGCCAGATGGTGCGGAACAGTACAGTGATATCCAGCCGGCTGACCGCCGCGGCGATGAACAGGCAGGCGCCCATCGGTGGCGTGATCAGGGCAATGGTGATGTTCAACGTGATGATGATGCCCAATACGACCGGATCGATGCCGGCGGCCAGCGCTACTGGCGTGAAGACCGGTGAGAGTAGCATCAGCGCCGAGACCTCCTCCATGAACATACCGGTGACGAAGGTAATGGCGCTGAGCATCAACAGCACGATGATCGGTGACTCGATGAAGGGCTCGAGCAGACCGGTGAAACGATCCGGCGCCTGGGCATAGGCCAGCTCCCAACTGATCACCGAGGAGATGCCAATGATCATGAAGATCGCCGCACTCAGGCGGGTAGTCTCGACCACCGCCCGCCAGAAGGCCAGCGGACGCAGTTCGCCCAGCGCCAGGCCACACAGGGCGACGTAGAACACGGTCAGCGCTGCGGACTCGGTGGGCGTGACGAAGCCCAGCACGATTCCCGCGACGATGATGAACGGTGCGACCAGTGCCGGCAGCGCGCCGCGTACGGCATCAAATACCTCATGCATTGAGGGCAGCGTGGTGCGGCGCTCGAGCCGGGCGCGCCGGGCGTGCAAGGCGTTCATAATCATGAACGCCAGCGCCAGCAGTAATCCCGGCACCACCCCGCCCAAGAACAGCTGGCCCACCGATGTGTTGGTCTGGGCGCTGTAGAGGATCATGAAGATGCTCGGCGGTATGATCGGCCCGATCAATGAACTACCGGCGGTCAGCCCGGCCGCGAAGGCAGTGGAATAACCTTCACGGGTCATCGCCGGGACCAGCAATGCCCCCAACGCCGAGGCATCGGCTGCAGCCGATCCGTTGATGCCGGACATGAACACGCTGCCCACCACATTGACGTGGCCGATACCGCCGCGCAGATGGCCGACGAGTAGACGCGCGACGCGCATCAGCCGCTCGGTCATGCCGACGGTGTTCATCAGGTTACCGGCTAGGATGAATAGTGGAATAGCCATCAGCGAGAAGCTGTTGAGCCCGCCGAAGAACTGCTGCGGCATCATTCGCGCGACCATTCCCGGGTCGACGAATAAAAAGCCCACCAGCGCGGTAACGATCAACGTCAAGAACAGCGGCACCCCCAGCAGGGTATTAGCCAGCAAGGCGGCGAACATTGTCGCGACCATCATGAGACGGCCTCCGCCGCTGTGGCGACATCATCAGCACCGGGTTGCGGCAGTGGGTGTGGGCCATAGAGCAGTACCTGAAGCGCCAGCATGCCGAACCCAATCGGCATGGCAAGCATGGGGATGCTGCGACTGATCCCCAGGCCCTGCGAGGTGAAGTAGCCAACCGACAGCGCGTAGTGCCAGCTCCACCAGGTCATTGCCAACGATAGCGCCAAGGTCAGCAGCCATTGATAGGCCAAGAGCACGCGTCGGGTGGTCGCGCCCAACCGGCGCTCTAGCAATGCCACACGCATGTGCTCGCCACGCACCCAGACGTTACCGGCGATCAACAGTGTCGAGGCGATCAGGCAGTAGCGGGCGAGCTCGTCGCTCCAGATTGGCGCCTGGCCAAGCACATAGCGAGTGACGACACCGTAGAGAATATCAACCAGTGTAACGAGAAGGGCAAGGCCGCCGAGCGCAGTAGTCAGCCGCTCCAATAGTATTAGCAGGGTATCTCGGAACATGATGATTCAGCGTTTCACGACCGGCCACTTGCCAGTCGTGAAACGCGCCTCGTTGGAGTGAATAAAGTGTTAGTCGGCGAGCAAGTCACTCTGTCCGGCATCTTTGAGCGCCATTCCAATCCACTCCCGGCTAATACCCTGTTCTTTCTGCAACCACTCGATATAGGCGGGCTGGCCCTTTTCGCGGAAGGCCGTGAGCTCTTCTTCAGTGGGCTCGATGACCTCCATCCCGTTATCGGCCAGGAACTGGATGCGATCGTCGACCCGCTTCTCGACATCCTCACGATTGAGTTTGTTGGCCTCTTCAACGGCCGCATCGATCGCGTGACGATCCTCCTCGGAAAGATCGTCGTACCAACTGCCGTTGGCGATCAGGAACTGGTCCGAGTACTGTACGTTGGCCAGAGTCAGGTACTTCTGCACCTCATAAAGGCTGCCCATGATGATGTACATGGGCGGGTTCATCTGGCCGTCGGCGACATTGGTCTTCAGCCCCATGTAAGTGTCGCTCCAGGGAATCGGCGTGCCGGAGGCGCCAAAGGCCTCATAGAGTGCTACCTGGCTAGGGTCCATGGCGCGAAATCGCAAGCCCTTGAAATCGTCCGGGCTACTGATAGGACGCTTTGAGTTGGTGAAGTCGAGGAAGCCACCCTCCTCGACAACGCCGAGCAACTCGGCGCCAGTGCGCTCCTTGAGCGAGTCCTCGATTTTGTTCCAGTAGTTGCCCTCATCGAAGAACTCATGGGCGGCCGCGTAGTCTTCGAACAGGAATGGAATCGCGCTGACATAGATTTCGGGGACGATCGGCGACAGCCCCGCGAACGAAGCGATGTTCAGGCTCGGTGTGTTGATTACCTGCTCCATACGTTCCTGTTCTTCACCCAGCATGGAATTGGGGTAGAGCTTGAGTTGAATGTCTCCATTGGTCTTTTCCTCCACCAGCCGCTTGAGATTGCTGGCAAACAGATGTACGGCGTTCTTATCGGTATCGGGCGGCCCGTTGTAGCTAAGATTGAGTGTAGTGGCCGCGTTGGCGAGGCTCGTGGTGGCCAACATACTTGCTGCAGCGGCAGCCAGTAGAGCATTGTGCATAGTGGGAATACGCATGAAAGTCTCCTTGTTGTTATACGGACTTGCGAGGAATCGGCGCCGATCAAGGGCGACATGTCAACGCTACTCGTTGCGTTGTTGACCTTTCAAGCATGCTTGTGTTGATTTCAAGGCAACACCTGCATATTCAGAGCCCGCGGAGCATCGGCGCTGAAGAAGCGCATGCTATGGCGTAGATGACCGATAAAAGCCTGAGCGGCCACCGTCAGTGGCCGATCAGCTTGGCTGACGATGCGCGCTCGAGCATGACGCAACACTCCGGCATCGACCTCGCGAGCGACGATGCTGCCCTCGTGAATTTCTTCAAGTACTGTGAGTTCCGGCATGAAAGTCACGCCGAGTCCCGAACGCACGAAATTCTTGAGTACCGATACAGAGTTGGTCTTCATCCTCGGCCGGTAGGAAAGATGGGCCTCGTAGAGAGCCATGTCGACCAACCGCCCCATTCCTGTATGGCTGTCAATTAGTGCCAGCGGGTGAGCGGCGATTACCCTCAGTGACAGCGGGACTGGCGCCTGGGCCAGAATATGGCCGCTAGGCACGATCAGATCGAGCGGTTGACTGCGGTCGATGTGCGAAGTTAATTGAGGATCGTCTGGCGATGCGTAGAGCAGCGCTAGATCAACTGCGTCCTCTTTGACCAACATCATTGCCTCGGAGAGGCCCGCCATGTGCACCTCGATCTCTAGGCCGGGATAAGTGGTGAGGAAGTTCTGCAGTGGCGCTGAGATCAGATCTGCGATGAATCCCTCGCCGACAGCGATACGTACCTCGCCGCGCTCGAGGTTCTGCAGAGCCTGGAGTTGCGACATTGTGGCCCGTTCAGCGGCGCGCTGGTCTCTATAATGGCGCAGAATCAATTCTCCGGCCGGGGTCAATGTGATACGAGAGGCGCGCACCAGCAATAGCACATCGAGTGCTTCTTCCAAGGCGCGCAATTGACGACTGAGCGCAGACGGATTGACTCCCAATTGAGCGGCAGCACGACGCAGCGAGCCGTGGTGGACAATGGCGTCGAGATATTCCAGAGCGCGGGTCTTGAAAGGACTCATGGTGAGCTCGGTTTGATAGACGATGGAGTGGGCTAGAAATCGTGACTATATATAACCGAGGATGCCATCCCACCTTTGTGATGAGCGAAGGTATCGACAGTTCAGTTTAGCGCCGAGGACGCGCTGTTCGATGACTTCACTGTCATCACCGATCAGCCGATCCGCTACAAAGGCGATGGCTCCGCGCCAGGGCCGTTCGACTACCTCCTGGCGTCCTGACGCAGGTTGTCGAGATAGTTGACCTTGATTTCCATGGAGAAGGACCTGCAGCTTGAACTTCTCGTCGTATCTCGCCATCAAAAACACCCCGAAGGTTGGATGGGTGTCCAACTTGCGGGGTGCAGTTCATAAAGAGCTCGGGCCTTGCGTCTTGCCAAGCGATCGCGAAAAAGTTCGCTAGACGCGAAAGCGCCTACGAGGCGACGTGAAAGGCCATGGTAGCCTGTACGGCGCGCTTCCAGCCCTCGTAGAGATCGTCACGCTTCTCCGCGCTCATCTTGGGTGTGAAACGACGTTCGATGGCCCACTGTTCGGC
>Ga0207878_100372_pt1 | contig 17620 bp, 11 predicted proteins | sample LinPmetageLP41_FD_184053 | JGI IMG/M metagenome (GOLD analysis project Ga0207878, IMG submission 184053) | Marine viral communities from the Pacific Ocean - LP-41 (SPAdes) | ecosystem: Environmental > Aquatic > Marine > Oceanic | place: Pacific Ocean | collected 2010-08-27 | reverse complement strand
CCTCCTGACGCTTCATTGCCGAGACCATGCCAGGGTTCGATCGCCTGGCGCAGTTCCAGTTCGAGACCCTGATATTGGACTCGACCCGCCACCGGGCAACGAAACTCCAGAAACGGTGCGAACCATTCGAGCGCGAAGGCCATGCCAGCGTTATCAAGATCGCTCAGCACGTCCTCGAGATCGCGCCATAAATAGTGCGGCAGCATCCAGCGGTCATGCAGCGCAGTCCCCCAGCGCACCGGGCCGCCATCACTCATGCCTCTACTACTCATGCCTCTACTACTTGGGCGCTCCCAGAAATGGGCGACCAACGCCCGGATCAAAAGCGCTTGTATCAGGCTCATCCGCGGGTGTGGCGGCATCTCGAACCCACGCAGTTCCAGCCAACCGAGGCGGCCGGCATCATTATCCGGCGGGTAGAGCTTATCGATGCAGAGTTCCGCGCGCTGGGCGTTACCGACGGGATCGGTCAGCAAGGGTCGAAAAAGCCGATCCACAAGCCAGGGTTGTACGGCCTCCTCCCCGGTCAATTGCGCCAGCGCGATTTCGAGTTCGTGCAGTGAATCGTGACGCGCTTCGTCCAGTCGTGGTGCCTGGCTGGTCGGGCCGACGAAGCGCCCCGAGAACAGATAGGAAAGCACCGGATGTCGCTGCCAGTAACTGACCAGACTTCCCAATAACGCCGGGTGCCGCAGAAACGGCGAATCCGCTGGTGTCGTCCCGCCCAGGGTGATGTGATTGCCGCCGCCGGTACCGATGTGGCGGCCGTCGAGCATGAACCTCTCTGCCTCCAGGCGCGTCTGTCGCGCCGCCTCGTAGAGCGTCTCTGTCTGGGCTACCAATGTCGGCCAGCTCTCCGCCGGCATCATGTTGACTCGGATCACCCCGGTGTCAGGGCTGATCATGACGTGCTCGAGGCGCGGATCGGCAGGCGGCGGATAACCCTCGACGAACACCGGTATCTCGAGCTTGGCGGCCGTCTGCTCGATCGCCGCGATCAGCTCGAGATAGTGCTCGAGCCGGGGTAACGGTGGCACGAAGACATAAAACTGCCCGTTGCGGATCTCCAGACATAGGCTGGTGGGGATCGTCTCCGGCTGGTCGCTGCCCGCCTCTTCGTCCGTAGCCCCGGAACCCCCGGGCCGGCGACCTCCACTCAAGGCGTTATAGGGCAGGCTCTCGGCATTCTCACGAGAATCTTCTGCTTTCGATCCGCGCTCAGAGACAACCTGACGTACCGCCTGATAATGCCGTGTCACCCCAGTGGGTGAACCGTCGAGTGACGACGCTGGCTTCCATAATGACTGTCGCTGGTCGACGCCGCCCAGCGCGGCCGCCGGTACGGCCTGTGGTGCGTCCTGTGGTAACGACGCCAATGGCAGTCGCAGCCCCATCGGGGCGTCGCCGGGAACCAGATAGAGAGCCTTGCGTCGCAGAGGCCATTCGTCGCTCTGCCATCCGCGCAATCGTGGCACATAACGCAGTGGAAGCGCATAGCCGACCACGCTGCCCAGGCCGCGTTCGAGCAGCTGCGTCAATCGCTTATTCTCCTGGCCATCGCCGAGGTCGCCATCACTGAGGTCGTCATAGCCGAGGTCGTCGTGACACGGACCGGCATTGACCGGCAAGGTCTGCTCGCGCCATAGACAGTAAAGAGCGTCCTCGTAGGCCGGTAGTAGATAATTTGCGTCGACACCCAAATGACCGGCCAGCGTTTCGCCAAAGCGCAGCGCGTCCTCTGCATCGTGACCAGGCTGAACGCCGTCGGCGCCAAGCCAGCGCTCGTCACGCCACACGGGTTGGTCGTCCCTGCGCCAGTAGCAGACCAGCGCCCAGTGCGGTCGCGGCTCTCCGGGGCACCAGTTGCCGTGACGATGGAACAGCAGGCCACCCGGCGCGAAGGCATGCCTTAGACGCTTGATCAATTCGCCGGAAAGCCTGCGCTTGGTCGGGCCTTCAGCGGCGGTATGCCATTCATCGGCTCCCATGGCGTCGATCGACACGAAGGTCGGCTCGCTGCCCATGGTCAGGCGTACATCGTTTGCTACCAGGCGGCGCTCGACCTGTTCACCGAGACGTTCGATCGATTGCCACTGCTCGTCGCTGTAGGGTCGAGTGACGCGGGGATCTTCGTGGATTCGAGCGACGCTCATGGAGAAATCGAACGTCACCTCGCACTCGCTAGATGAGCCGACGATCGGCGAGGCACTGGTCGGGGCCGGCGTCGCCGCCAGTGGAATGTGCCCCTCACCCGCTAGCAGCCCCGAGGTCGGATCGAGGCCGATCCAGCCTGCCCCCGGGATGAAGATCTCGGTCCAGGCATGAAGATCGGTAAAGTCCGTTTCGGCACCGGATGGCCCCTCCAACGCCTTGACGTCGGCCGTCAGCTGAATCAGGTAGCCGGAAACGAAACGCGCCGCCAATCCGAGATGACGAGCGATCTGAACCAGTAACCAGGCGGAATCGCGGCATGAGCCAAGGGCCTTTTCCAGCGTCTCTTCGGTGCTCTGCACCCCCGGTTCCATCCGCACCAGATAATTGATGTCCTGCTGCAGGCGCTGGTTGAGCATCACCAGAAAATCGGCGATACCGCGTTCTTCTCGGGGCACCTCAGCCAGCCAGGCCATCAGTCGCTCGCCACGCTCGCTGATCTCGAGATAAGGCACCAGCTCCTTACGTAGCGATTCCGGATAGGCAAATGGATAGGTCTCGGCGTAGCTCTCGACGAAGAAATCGAACGGATTGATCACTGTCATCGGCACAATCACCTCGACCGCCACATCGAGGCGCGTCACCGGTTCGGGGAACACGACACGAGCGATATAGTTGCCGAATGGGTCCTGCTGCCAACTCAGCAAGTGCGGCTTGGCCGAGATATCCAGCGAATACGCTTCGATCGGCGTGCGGCAATGCGGTGCCGGCCGCAGACGAATCAAGTGCGGCGAGAGAGTGACCGGACGGTCGAAGACGTAAGACGTACGGTGAGACAGCGCAACACGTAGGGTCATGGCAATCTCTTGGTCGATTGACGATCTTGTCGTGTCTTGTCGTGAGTGCCCGCGGGCACGAGTGAACAAATTCAGGCTATCAGCGTAGGCGTTCTGCGTGACACACGCATGCACTTCTCACTATGCTTAGCCTCGACAGCGACTATATATTTCTATACACGTCTTTCTGAATGCATCTGCCTTACACGTCTTTATATACACAGTTTTGCCGCAATGGGCGACGCCATAACACCCCAACAAAGGCGTCTTCGAACCCGCAGACAGGAGTCTTCTCCCATGGGCAATGTGGATTGGAAGCAGTACCCGAGCCAGCATTTCTACGACGAACTGCTCGATGGCAATGGGTTGCCACGAGCCGCCGCCAAGCCGCTATGCGATATTCTCTCCAGCTTTACCCCCAAGGAGCTCAACGAACGCAAGATCGCGGCGGAAATCGCCATCCGTACCATGGGTATCACCTTTACCGTCTACTCCGAGGGCAGCACCATCGACCGGGCCTGGCCGTTCGATATCGTACCTCGTATCATCCCGGCCAATGAGTGGCGCGCCGTCGAGGCCGGTCTCAAGCAGCGTGTCGATGTGCTTAACCTCTTCATCGACGACCTCTATCACGACCAGAAAGTCATCAAGGATGGTGTGTTCCCCGAGGAAGTGCTCGCCCAGTCGGTCAATTTCCGTCCCCAGTGCATGGGTATCGATCCGCCGCATGGCGTCTGGGCACATATCTGCGGCTCTGATCTGGTTCGCGATGGCAACGGCACGATCTATGTGCTCGAAGACAATCTGCGCGTCCCTTCCTGCGTCTCCTACATGCTCGAAAACCGCAATGTGACCAAGCGCGTGCTGCCCGAGCTGTTCGAGACCGGTCGCATTCTGCCGCTGGACGACTACCCTGCCCAGCTCTACGACATGCTGGCAAGCATGTCGCCGCGGCCGCACGATGAGCCCCAGATCGTGGTAATGACACCGGGCATCTACAATTCGGCCTATTACGAGCACGCCTATCTCGCCCAGCAGATGGGGGTCGAGCTGGTGCAGGGCTCTGACTTGATGGTGGACGACGACGATATCGTCCAGATGCACACCGTCGATGGCCTCAAGCGCGTGGACGTGATCTATCGTCGCGTCGACGATCTGTTCCTGGATCCGGAGGCATTCATTCCGGATTCCATGCTCGGCACACCGGGTCTGTTGCGGGCCTGGCGGGCGGGCAAGGTAGCCCTGGCCAACGCCCCCGGAGCCGGCGTAGCGGACGATAAGGTCGTCTATGCCTTCGTACCCAAGCTGATCCAGTACTATCTCGATCAGCAGCCGCTGATTCCCAATGTTCCCAGCTATCTATGCATGTTCGAGGACGATCGTCGCTACGTGCTCGATCATCTCGACGAACTGGTGGTCAAACCCGCTAACGAGTCCGGCGGCTACGGCATGCTGATCGGCCCGCGCTCCACCGAGGAGGAGCGTCGCGAATTCGCCAGACGTATCAAAGCCGACCCACGCAACTACATGGCACAGCCCACACTTGCACTCTCCACCGCACCGACGCTGTTCGACGGCACACCAGAACCTCGTCACGTCGATCTACGTCCGTTCATTCTGTCCGGCTCCGAGACTCACGTCACCATGGGCGGCTTGACGCGCGTGGCACTGACCAAGGACTCGCTGGTGGTCAATTCCTCCCAGGGTGGCGGAAGCAAGGACACCTGGATCGTCGAAACCGAGGGGGAATGAATCATGCTGTCACGAGTCGCCGAAAATCTTTACTGGCTGGCACGCTACCTCGAACGCGCCGAGGATACTGCCCGGTTGATCAGCGTCAACAGTAATCTGCTGCTCGACATGCCGGGAAAGGCAGCTTTGAGCTGGTCAACGCTGATCGATATCACCGGCAGCGGTGATGTGTTCGATACACTCTTCGAGGTGCGCAACGGGCGCAATGTCGTCGACTTCCTGTGCCTGTCCCGCGACCATGACAGCTCGATTCTGTCGTCGCTGGCCAACGCTCGAGAAAATCTACGCACGACCCGTGACGTGGTCCCGCGGGAGATCTGGGAAGAGATCAATCACTGCTATTTCGAGATCAACGAACTGACCCGGACTGGCATGAATTCGCAAAACCGGGACGGGTTCCTGAAGAGCGTGACACGGGGCTGTCAGACGCTGACCGGCTTGATCGAAGGCACGTTGAGCCACACCGAAGCGCGTACCTTTCTGTCATTGGGACGTCACCTCGAACGCGCCGACATGACGACTCGCATCCTCGATGTGCGTTCCAACAACCTGCTGCCACGCAATCCGGAAGAGTTGATTCCTTTCGAGCATCTGCAATGGATGAGCGTGCTCAAATCACTGACTGCCTATCAGATGTACCGACAGCAAGTCAGGTTGCGGGTACGCGGTCCCGACGTGCTGCGCTTCCTGCTCCAAAATCACGCCCTGCCAAGATCCGTTCTGCGTAGTCTGGAGGAAGTGAGCTGGGAGCTGGAGTCGCTGCCTCATCACGATCGGCCGCTGGCGGTCGCTGCGCTGGTGCGGGCCGAAGTCGCCGAGGCAGATGTTCAGGCACTGGCCCGCGCGCCGGATCAACTGCACCAGTTGATCGATGAATTCCAGATCGGCTTCAAAAATCTTCACGAAGCCATCGCCAGTGCCTACTTCGCGGTGAGCGAACGTCCGGTGATAGCGTCGCAAAGCCAGGAGCAATCGGCACTCATCGACGATGACGAGGATTGAGCCGGCTTCCTAGGTCTAAGGCTTCCTAGATCTTGGGCTTCTTAGGTCGAAGAAACCCATGAATGCGATGTCAGAGCCGGGTAATGGGGCCCATCCCCACGGCTCTGACATCCTAACGTCGCCAAGACGTCGCCAAGAGCTAGCGGAACGAATTGCCCAACGCTGCACCCCGCAATACGACCTGGTGGATATATTCGAGTTTGTCACGAATCGGCGGGGTGATGACAAGCGGCACCATATCGAGCAACCCCATTTCGCGGTTGAGTTCATTGAGTACCAGGCCAACCTGTTGATAGGCCAGGATCATGCCGTCGATGCCACCATCATGGGCGGCCCGGCGCATCCCCAGATTGTCCGCAGTATCCAGTACCGCGACGATATCCAGATAGGCGGCAAAGGTCTCGGCGAAATCCTCCCAGGCGTGCATGGTGGCATAAGCCGACACGTGAAATCTGGCCCAGTCCGGCGCGGACCCCTGCGCATAGTAACGTTCCAGCGCTTCCGCGTAAGTCGGGTTGTCATGGTCGCCGAAAACTGCGCGACTGGCATCCTCAGTTTGCCCCTTGATCAACAGATCCCAGTAATAGTGCCCGATCTCATGCCGGAAATGCCCGATCAAGGTGCGATGGGACTCATTCATGTCGACGCGCAAGCGTTCGCGCTCGGCATCGTCGGTCTCCATCAGGTTGATCGTGATCAGACCCTGAGCATGGCCGGTGTAGACTTTCTCGCTACTGCCGGTGGAGCGCCATAGCCCGGCATCCGGCAGTGCGTCGGCCATGAATGCGAAACTCAGCGGCAACGGCGAATCGTCCTGCGGGGAAGGATGTAGCAGACCGATCAGATCCAGCGTGTAGAACAGGCGGCGCTTGGCGGCCTCAAGGGCTGCCCAGCGTTCACGATGGCCTTCGATCGAAAGATCGGGGATGACAGCGTTATGACGGCAGCAGTCGCAGAGTCCAGCGTAAGCCGCATGGTCATCAGGGGTCTGCATCCGATTGCAGACATTCTCGCTGGCATAGTTGAAACATTTCACCAGCGCCGTGCCGCAACCGGGATTGGCGCAGCGATAGCCCACCTCGTTGTCCGGGAGCATCGCGGCGATGGCGTGACAGGCTGGGCACCAGCCGACCTCGGCATTGCAGACAACACACTGAGTGTTGTCGAAGAAAAGTCGACTTGCAGGATTACAGTGGTGGCATTCAAAAGTACGCATGGCCAATCTCCCTATCAGCAATCGCACGACACCGCCGACGACGGTGTTTCCCGGAGCCCGGACAAGGAGATTAGCAGATTACGTCACGCTCACGAGTCCGCGTTCGATTGGCCATCGTAATGGAGGCGCTCGATCGAGCTGTCGTGGGAGTCAGGGAGATAGATCGTATCGTTGGAGAAGTCCACTGCATAGGCAATTACCCCGGGCACGATGAACAGCAGCAGACCCAGGCCATCCGCCACTGCCACCCCGGGGTCGACACGCCCCTGAAGTTGGCCCTTGCGCTCGGGATAGAAGAGTGTCCCGCAGCCGGTGAGCGACAGCATGAGGCCGGCCACTATGGCACCAGCCAGAAAGCCTCGAAAACGAGATTGCATCGTGAAAATCCCAGTGACAGAAAAGTTACGTAACGTAACCTAATCTATCGTCCGCCGCCAAGTCCAGATGATGTCCCTCGATGAGATGAAACCGTCGATGGAAAGCGCGTCCGCACCTTGCATGCGGACGCCAACAGAGAAGGGAAATGACCGGTCAAACCAGTGAGGCGCCATAGCCCCATAGCAGCACAGTAATCGCCAACAGGGCTTCCAGCACCAGCACACCGATGGCCAGCGCCGCGCTCGAGGCGCGCATGCCCTCGTGTTGATCGATTCCCAGGAAGGTCGGTAATCCAGCGTAGACGAGATAGACCGTGTAACAGAGCCCGGCAACGCCCGCCAGCAGGCACAACCACACCAGCGGATAGAGAGCCACCACACCACTCAGGAACATTGGCGTCGCCATGTAGCCCGCAAAAACGACGCAGCGATTGAGATCCGGGCGTTCCGGGTAGCGACGTGCCAGCCAATGGATCACGTTCCCCATTAACCAGACGGCGCCTAGAATCAGCGCATAGAAGATGATCGCCAGCAATACTGCAGTCGTCGGCGATACACTGACGGTCTTTGCCAACCCATCTTCGGTGGTGCCGAAGTGCCAGCCGACCACCGTGGTGCCAATGAAGGCGCAGACGACCGGGATGGCAGCCATCAGCAAGACGTAGGAACCGTAGAAATGCGAAACGGTTTCGTTCTCGCCACGGATCTGCTGCCATTCGCGGTTGGGATGCATGAGCAGCCCCCAGACATGATGAATCATGACACACCTCCCCGGCGCCGCGGGTCGCCCACGACGGGTTTGCGATGGTGTTCTGCTCCGCTCGTCTGCTCCGACGATGCCGGATGCGACCCTAACTCTCACTATAGGAAAAATCGCGAGATAAAAAAGATTGAGCGTGTAGAAAGATCGATATTCAGCGCCAGAGGCGAGATATCTGCGCTCTCCCGACACCTGCCGAAGCGTTTACGAATGCTTTTTGGCGGTCACCCTTTCCTGCCTGCAGTTCCCATCTCTATACTGGCGACCCGACGAATCACTGCCGATCACGTCATATCGAGCATATGCCGCGTTCCGCTTGACGCTGATGAATACAGGAAAGAACACCCCATGCGTGCCAGCCAACTACAGATCTCGACCCTCAAGGAAACGCCCGCGGACGCGGAGATCGTCAGCCACCAGCTGATGCTGCGTGCCGGCATGATCCGGCGCCTGACCTCGGGGCTCTATACCTGGTTGCCAGTTGGCGTGAGAACGTTGCGCAAGGTCGAACGCATCGTCCGCGAGGAGATGGATCGGGCGGGCGCGCAGGAAGTCTTGATGCCGGCTGTCCAGCCCGCCGAGCTATGGCAGGAATCCGGCCGCTGGGAAGAGTACGGCCCGGAGCTGCTGCGACTGAAGGATCGCCATCAGCGCGACTACTGCGTCGGCCCGACCCACGAGGAGGTCATCACCGATCTGGTGCGGCGCGAGATCAGCAGCTACAAGCAGTTGCCGACCAACTTCTATCAGATTCAGACCAAGTTCCGCGACGAGATTCGTCCCCGCTTCGGCGTGATGCGCTCGCGCGAATTCATCATGAAGGACGCCTACTCGTTCGATAGCGATGAAGACGGCCTCAAGGCATCCTATCAGCGCATGTACGACGCCTACGTGCGGATCTTCACCCGGCTGGGTCTCGATTTCCGCCCGGTGCTGGCTGACAACGGCTCCATCGGCGGCACCGGTTCGCATGAGTTCCATGTGCTGGCCGATTCCGGCGAAGATGCCGTGGTGTTCTCCACCGGCTCCGACTACGCCGCCAATATCGAAAAGGCCGAGGCATTGCCGCCCGAGGGCGCCGAGCGGGCTGCGCCGCAGGAAACGATGCATCAGGTGCCCACGCCGGGCGTGCGCACCATCGCCGCGCTGGTGGAAGGTTTCGATCTGCCGATCGAAAAGACCGTCAAGACGCTGATCGTGCATGCCGCCGACGGCGGACTGATCGCGCTGATGGTGCGCGGCGATCATCAGCTCAACGAGATCAAGGCCGAGAACCTCGAGGCCGTCGCAGCGCCGTTGACCATGGCCAGCGAGGAAGAAATCCGCGCCGCTATCGGCGCCGGACCGGGCTCGCTCGGCCCGGTCGAGCTGCCCTTGCCGCTGATCATCGACCACAGCGTTGCGCTGATGAGCGACTTCGGCGCCGGCGCCAACGTCGACGACCAGCATCTGTTCGGCATCAACTGGGAGCGCGATCTGCCCCTGCCGCAGGTTGCCGACCTGCGCAACGTGGTCGAGGGCGACCCGTCGCCGGATGGTCAGGGCACACTGTCGATCACCCGCGGGATTGAAGTCGGCCACGTCTTCCAGCTCGGTCAGAAGTATTCCAGGGCCATGAATGCCACTGTGCTCGACGACAGCGGTCAGCCGGCGACGCTGTGGATGGGCTGTTACGGTATCGGCATCACTCGCGTGGTGGCGGCAGCCATCGAACAGAATCATGATGCCGGCGGCATCATCTGGCCTGACGCCATCGCCCCGTTTCGATTGGCAATCGTGCCGATGAACGCCCACAAGTCGGACCGGGTTCGCGAGACCGCCGACAAGCTCTACCAGGAGCTTGAGGATGCCGGCATCGACGTGCTGCTGGACGATCGCGACCTGCGCCCCGGCGTCAAGTTCGCCGATCAGGAACTGATGGGCATTCCTCATCGGCTGGTAATCGGCGATCGTGGATTGGACAACGGCGAGCTGGAGTACAAGGGCCGCCGCGACAGTGACGTCACCATGGTGGCGCTGGAAAATCTGCGATCGTTCCTCGACGCTCGATTCGCCTGATCGGCCGCCAGCGTCTTGGCTCGGTTTTCAGTCATAAGGGTGACGACGGCCTGGTTCGTCGTCACCACTCTGCTGACGAGCGCTGCTGCCCTAGCGCAGCGACCGAATGAGCCGCCTCGCTACTGCTTGCGATCCTCGACCTCGGTGTGTGACGTTCCCGGTGGCAACGGATGGCCCTTGGCCAATTCGGCTCGCGTCGCTTCGCGCACCTCGAGAATCTCGATCTCGTAGGTCAGCGTTTCTCCCGCCAACGGATGGTTGGCATCCACGGTAACCCGCGACTCGTCGACGGCCACCAACGTCACCGTCCGTGGGCCGTCCGGCCCTTGAGCCTGAAAGCGCTGACCGGCCTCGAGCGTCTGGTCTTCCGGAAACGACGAGCGCGGGCTGTTACTGACCAGCGCTTCATCGCGTTCGCCATAGGTATCGGCGGGTGTCAGGGTGACGCTCAGCCGCTCCCCCGGCTCGCGCGTCGCCAGTACCGCCTCCAGCGCCGGGAACAGGTTGCCATGACCATGCAGGTAGTCGAGTGGTTGCTGGCGCGCGCGCGAATCGTCGAGGGTGCGGCCGCTGGCATCCAGGAGGGTGTAGTGCAGGGTCGCAACGTGGGACGTCGCGATGGCGGAATCGCTCATGATGACTCCAGAAATAGGATGGGGTTCACAGTTCGGTTATCGGATCAGAAGAGCTACGAGGTATGCTTGCGCAAGGCTTCGACAGGTATCTCGAGGCGCTGGGTCTGCTGCAGCAGGTTGAGCAGCACGATGGCGCGCTCCTCGCCTTTCTGCGCTTCGAACACGGCCTGCAGGGCCCGAAACGGTCCATCGGTGATCTCGACGATGTCGCCCTGACGATAGTAGACGTTGGCGCGGTCATGACTGCCTTCGACCGGGATGCGCTCACGCAGGGTATCGACCAGCGCATCCTGCATGAACACCGGTTCCTGACCGAAACTGACCAACCGCAGGACGCCGCGAGTGGAACGAATCGGGCGCCAGTTGCTGGCGATACGGTCAAGCCGGATGAACAGATAATGCGGAAACAGCGGCTCGGCTACCCAGGTCAGCTTGCCACGCCGACGTTTCTGTACCTCGAGCACCGGATGGAATACCTCGTATCCCTGATTATCGAGATGTTCGCAGGCACGAAACGATTCGCCCCCCTTGCACTGGATGACATACCAGCGGGGTAACGACTCATCCTCCTGCGTCAACTCAGCAGTCATCGATAACCTCTTCCTGATCGCAGCTACTCACATCAACTGTCGATCACAGCTCCTGAAAAAGATAAACCCTGTCGTCGCCCACCGTGGCAAGGCAGAATCACGCGTTATCGCATGATCGCCAAGGTGGCATCGGGCCAGACGCGACAGCCTATCTAGAGTACCATTTTTCGATCCGACACGTCCGCCCGCGGCGTGGCGATCCAGTTTTGGGAGGTTGCATGCAACGCGAGCCACGTGACTGGCTATCATCCTTGAGCGTCTATCTGCGGGCGCCGGTCGTGACCCTGCTGTTTCTGGGTTTTTCCGCCGGGCTACCCTATCTGCTGGTGTTCTCGACGCTCACCGCCTGGCTCGAGGACAGCGGTGTAGAGGTAGCGGCCATCGGCTTTTTCAGCTGGGTGGGGTTACTCTATTCGATCAAGCTGTTCTGGGCGCCGATCGTCGACCGCGTGAGGCTCCCGCTGATCGGCTGCTGGCTGGGGCAGCGGCGCAGCTGGATGCTGCTGGGGCAAGCGCTGATCGCCGCGGGGCTGGTGGGACTCTCCGGAGTCGATCCCGCCGGCCACCTGCCACTGGTGGCCGCCTTCGCGCTGCTCACCGCCTTCGGCGCCGCGACACAGGATATCGTCATCGATGCCTACCGCATCGAATCCGGCGAGGCTGCCATTCAGGCTGCCATGGCCTCGACCTATATCATCGGCTACCGCATCGGCATCGTGATGGCGGGTGCCGGCGCGCTCTATATCGCCGACGCCGCCTCCTGGGCAGTCGCCTACCTGAGCATGGCAGTGCTGGTGAGCGTCGGCGTGATCACGGTGCTGGTGCGTCCAGAACCACCGCGCCCGCAAAGCCTGACCGTGGTGCTGTTTCACCCTCGGGTCAAACAATTCCTGCGCCAGAGCCACGATCGCCGCCATTGGCAGCGCCAGACCGGCGTCTGGCTGATCGCCGCGGTCATCTGCCCGATCAGCGACTTCTTCCAGCGCTATGGTCGCCTGGCACTGTGGCTGCTGGTCTTCATCGGTATCTACCGGATCAGCGATATTTCGATGGCGGCGATGGCCAACCCGCTCTATCTGAGTCTGGGCTTCACCAAAAGTGATATCGCCAGTGTCACCAAGGTCTTCGGCGTGCTCATGACCATTGGCGGCGGCGTTCTCGGTGGGCTGATGGTGGTTCGCTATGGCCTTGGTCGCATGCTGATCGTGGGCGCGCTGGCGGTGGCACTGACCAATCTGCTGTTCGCCCTGCTCGCCACTGGCGGTGATAGCCTGGCGCTGCTGATCCTGGCCATCACCGGCGACAATCTCGCCAACGGTCTCGCCAGTACGGTGTTCATCGCCTTCCTGTCGAATCTGACCTCGCGCACCTACACCGCAACGCAGTACGCACTGTTCTCTTCGCTGATGACACTACCCGGCAAGTTCATCGGTGGTTTCTCCGGCCTCGTCGTGGCCGATGTCGGCTATGCCAGCTTTTTCGGGATCGTCTGCCTGCTCGGTCTACCGGCCGTAGCGTTAGCGTGGTGGCTAAGCCGTCGCCTGCCAACGCTTCATCGCGAAGATGACGATATCGAGCGAGATTCCATGTCGGTCACCGATGAACATGAAAACCGCGACCCCATTCGGCATTCGAGGTCGAGTCAGATGCCTTGAGTCGAGAGACTCGGATGATGCCGATCAGGCCAAGGCCAGGGACCGGCGCTGTTGCGATAGCCAGTCCAGGGCACCGTCGGAAGCGACCCACTGATCGCGCATCAGCTGGCGATATTGCCACGCTTCCGCCCGGGTGCCCGGCTCCGGCATATTGTCGTCGAGCCTGGCGGCCGGGCGCGGCCGATCCTCGCACAGGATCGGCAGTATGTAGGGGTTGGATGAACACACCTCCCGCAGTACCGCGAGCGCGTCTTCCTGGCGCGACAGGCGATAGAGCGCCAATACGCGGCCCATCTGAACGCCCAGCATCTCGGCGCCCTCCGGGCCCTGTTCGCTCACCGTCAACGCTTGTTCGTCACGGCCCTCGCGCAGCAACTGATCGATCACCAACTCGCGCAGGCCCAGGCTGTCCTCTTCGTCCAGCGCCAGCAGCCGTTGTGCCAGTGTCCGTGCCTCCGGCCCCGCTCCGCGCTCCATCCCGATGACCAGAGCCAGACCCGTCCGCAGCAACGTTGCATTATCCGCATCGTGCCAGGAGAAGGTTCCGCCGGCGTCCTCGAGCTGACTCAGCCAGAACCCGTAGCGCTCGGCCAACGGCGTGAAAAAGGTGTCGACCATCCACGGCAAACTGCCAAAGCGGCTGGCCAATGCCAGCGTCAACGCCTGCATCACCCGCGGTGCGTCCAACCATTCCGGGCTGGCGCACAGTGCCTGCAACCACTGTGACGCAGTCACCCAGGGATCACCCAGAAACCCCAGCGCCGCCTCTTCGTCGATTTCGACTTCACAGGCCTCGGTCCAGCCATGGTAAAGCGAAGCCTCACGGGCGTTGGGTTGGTACACCAGCGCACCCTCCTCGGAATGCGCCAGTTCGAGCCGCGGAGGACGCTGCACGGTATGCAGCAAGGTCTGCAACGCTATCAACGGGCCTGATAGCGCCTCTTCGGAGTGGAGAACCTGTTCTGCCAGCGCGGCCTGCGGGTCATCAGCCAGTTCGGCGATGAACTCGAGCTGATCCGGATCCAGATGGTGCTGACGCGACAGTCTTCGCCACCAGAAAGCCGCGCGCTGACGCGCCTTGCCGACGTTACCTTCGTGGAGTAGTACCATCGCCTCGATATACGCCAGCGATGGGGAATCCGGTAGGGTTCGCTGGGCGCTCTGAAACGCCTCGCGTGCGCTGGCCAGATCGCCGCTGTCGAGATGCATCAGACACAGCCGTTCGAGCGCCGCGCCGCGCAGGAAACCCGGCCCTTCGGCCATCACTCTTTCGACCAACGCCGCACGCTTGCGATGAAAACCACGCTCCTGATAAAGATCGACCAGTATCTCGAAAGCCGGTTCGATCTGCTCCTCAAGCGCTTCCCAGTCGCGATCACCGGCGAACAGCGACTCCAGGATTTGCTGCGCGCGGCCATTGTTACCGCTCTCCGCCGAGACAATGCCGCCTTCCAGTAACGCCTGTGCCGGTGCCTTGCGACTTTCCACTGCTGCCTTCAACGTCTCGCCACGCCACTCGCGCAGCGACAGCATCCACATCAGGTGTTCGGGTATCGCGCTGGGTATCTCGACCCTGGCGCAACAGTCGCGATAGAGCCGCCCGGAGTCGCACCAGCAGGGCTCGTCGCGTTTGGGTTCGGCCAGTGGCTCGGCGTCGAAATCTCGTCGTACCAGCGGCGTCTGATTCCAGATGAGCGGAGCTAGCGCCTGAGCGAGATCGAGGCTGCCACCACAGTGCTCGACTCCTTCACTACGGGCCCATGCCATCATCGTCGGGTAGTGTTCATTGGCGCGAATCGCCTCGAGGGCGCCGCTGGCAAAGCCCAGCAGCTGTTCGACCCAAGCTGTCAGCATGGCATTCCTCCATTTTCTGACCCTATCCTAGCATGCCGGGCAAGAGCGCTGGCGAGTGCCGGCATGGGGTGATAATTTAGCCGCCGCCAGCCCAATCGCCGTTAATTACCCGCTCAGTTGCCGTTAATTACCCATTCAATCGTTGTTAATAAAGAGAAGCGCCGTGCTCTTGCCGATTCCCTTTCGCCGCCCGTCGCAGTCGATTGCCGGCGATACTCCGCAGGTGCGGCTCGAACGCGAGGGTCGCGACGAAATTCGCCGGATCACGGCGGCGGTCGAAAAAGTCCCGTGGACCATCAGCCTGATGCAGATTCTGTGGACGGCGGGGCCGGTGACACTGCTTGGGGCCTGGGGTGGCTATCTATTGGGCTATGGCAAGGCGCCGACGCTCGAGAACTATATCTTCTTCATCTCGTTCACGGTGATCACCGGCGCGGCCGGGATCATGGCCAACCTGCTGCACCAACTGACCGGCGGACGGCGGCTGGAGCGCACCTCGAGCCGTATCGAACGCGTCATCAAGACGCTGCCGGAGCTGCTGCTGGCCACCCGTAACCTGATCGTCGAGAGCCTTGAAGGCGATGCCAGACGGCGCGAAGCCGCGGCCATGCTGCTGCGCAAGCAGGATCTGTCGCCCGAAGGCGTCGAGCTGGCGGCGCTGGAACTGCTGGACGACCGAGATAGTGCCCGCTTGATCGGCCAGATCGAGGTCTATCGCCGGGTCGGGCTCCACGCTCGCGTCAGCGATCTGGTCGAAATCTATCGCGACGATATCGAGCCACGCTTTACCGAACTCTACGATCTGGCTCCGGTCGCGATCACACTGCTGCGCGAGCGCTTCGAGGGTCATGCCCCTGATCCACGTTACGGTGTACCGCGTGACGAACACTTCATCGAGCGCGTCATGGCTGCCATCGAGCACGACAACGACCTGCTGATGACGCTGCAGGACGTCGAAGAGATGGTGATCCTGGCGTTCGAATTGATCAGCGGGCGCGAGATCCCGGTGCTGTCGTTCGAATATCGAGGACGCTGGAAGCTGGCACGGGCTTTCGACAGTCTGGAGGAGGCCCGGGCTCGCCACCGTATCGCCCAGGCGACCGGTCTCTCGCGGCTGAAGGCGCTCAACACCTATCTCGTCGAGCATTCGGTAACGCCGCTCGCCGAGAGCGTCTCCGGTCAGCGCGCCGATGCTCTGCTGGCACACAGCGTTGCCGCTATCGACGAGCTTAGCGAACAGACGCACGTGCTTTACTATGCCATCCATACCGGACGTAGCGATGACCGCCAGACGCTCCGCCGGCAGGCAGAAGTGCTGACCAACGCGATCAAGCTCTACAAGAGCGTCTCCAGCGCCTATGAAGAAGTCGGGCGCAGTCATGCCCATCGATTGCGCATGGCCCAGCGCTGGGAAGCAGTCGGCGCCGATCTCTCCGACAGCACGACTCGCCTGCGCCTGGGCCCGGGGCGGCGCGGCCTGCGTATCCGTGAAAGCAAGATTGCCCTGAAAGACGAAGCCAAGGCCGTGGTGTGCAAGCATCTCGGCCGCTATCTCGAGAAGGCCAATATCGGCACACTGCGCGACCGGATGCGCCAGGCCGAGCGAGACACCCAGCTCAGCGTGGGGGTCGAGAGCGCCAAGCGCGTCGCGGTGGAGATATTCCTGGCGCTGGAGCCTCACGTCCATCTTTCTCGTCCGGCCGTGCAGCGCGCCATCAACAGCTCCAATGCCGCGGATTTCGGCCAGCTCGAGCCGAACCTGTCGGTGGCGGCGAAAGCGGCGATGGGGTCGGCGATGGTGCGCGAGATCGAGACTGACTTGTCGCGCACGGCGGAGTCGCTGGCGCTGGCGTTAGTCAGGCACTATCGCGTCGCGCTGGAACCCGAAGCGATGGCGTTTCTGCAGCGCCAGTACGGCGCTCGCGAGGCAACCCTGCAGATGCTGACCAATGTCAACCTGGATCGCGTCGAGACTGCCAATGTCAGCTACCTCAGCATGGCCCCGCCGGCGGTGGGCAAACCTCACCGCCAGTGGTATCGGGCATTGGTTCGCGCCCGCCGCCACATTGATAAGTGATTGTTAAAGCACGGATCGAAACAATAGCGGATCGGCCCAGTAATAAGCTGACCAGTAACGGATCGACCCCGTAACGGATCGATAGAAGCCATTCAGCGGAGCGTGCGTCATGCGTTTGATCGTCGCCGAAAAGCCGAGTCTCGCCCGCGCCATCGCCGACGCCCTGCCGGTCAAGGCGACGCGTCGTGAAGGCTATCTCGAAGCCGGCGATACCGTGGTGAGCTGGTGTCTCGGCCATCTTCTGGAGCAGGCGCCACCCGAACGCTACGATCCGAAATACAAGCAGTGGCGACTCGATGACCTGCCGATCATTCCCGAGCGCTGGCAGCTGGTGCCGCGCAGCCAGGCAAGAACGCAGCTGGCCGTGCTGCGCAAGCTGATCAAGGGCGCGGATAGCGTGGTACATGCCGGCGATCCGGATCGCGAGGGTCAGCTATTGGTCCAGGAGGTGTTGAACCATCTGGGCTGGCGGCGGCAAACCCAGCGCCTGCTGATCCAGGACCTCAACCGACCCGCCGTGGTCAAGGCGCTCGCCAGCCTCGAGGACAACCAGCGCTATCAGCCGCTCTATGCCGCCGCCGAGGCGCGCGCCAGAGCGGACTGGCTGTACGGCATCAATCTAACTCGTGCCTGGACGCTGATCGGCCGCCAGGCCGG
>Ga0207878_100371_pt1 | contig 17621 bp, 15 predicted proteins | sample LinPmetageLP41_FD_184053 | JGI IMG/M metagenome (GOLD analysis project Ga0207878, IMG submission 184053) | Marine viral communities from the Pacific Ocean - LP-41 (SPAdes) | ecosystem: Environmental > Aquatic > Marine > Oceanic | place: Pacific Ocean | collected 2010-08-27 | reverse complement strand
CATGACCAAGGTTAGCGATATATCGATCTTTTCCGAAGGCTTTAATCATATCGTTTACCATGTATTTTATTTCAATAGGTTTTGAATACAATCTTGCCGGATCCAAATTACCCTGAAGGGTAATCTGTCCGCCACTTAAATATCTGGCATTTCTTGCTTCACAGGTCCAGTCTACTCCAAGTGCAGAAGCGCCAGATTGTGACATCTCCTTTAACGCGAACCAGCATCCTTTTCCGTAAGCGATCACCGGAACTTCATCTTTTAACGCGTCAATGATTTGTTGCATATACTTCCATGAAAATTCCTGGTAATCTTTTGGTTCCAAAAGTCCGCCCCAGGAATCAAAAAGCTGAACCGCATCAACACCGGCTTTCACTTTTTCCTTTAGGTATGCAATGGTAGTATCGGTGATTTTTTGAAGCAGGGTATGAGCTGCTATAGGTTCCATAAAGCAGAATCTCTTCGCTTTGTCAAATGTTTTGGAGCCTTGTCCCTGCACACAATAACATAGAATGGTCCATGGTGAACCCGCAAAACCAATTAAAGGAACCTCATCATTTAGTTCCTGCTTGGTCATTTTAATGGCGTCAAAAACATATCCCAGTTCTTCATGTACATCTGGAACAATAACCTGTTCTACTTTTTTAGCGGAATCTATAGGATTTGGTAACCACGGGCCAACACCGGGTTTCATTTCTACTTCGATATTCATTGCCTGTGGCACTACCAGAATATCGCTAAAAAGAATAGCTGCATCAGGTCCAATTTGCCTAATAGGCATTACGGTAATTTCTGTGGCCAGCTCTGGAGTTCGGCATCGCGTGAAGAAATCATATTTCTCCTTCAGCTTCATGAAATCTGGTAAATATCTGCCGGCCTGTCTCATCATCCAAACCGGTGGACGCTCTACAGATTCTCCTTTTAATGCTTTTAATAACAGGTCGTTCTTTATCATTTCCTGATTTTTTATATGTTCTTTAAATTCGAAACCACTTTTACGATTACATTCTCTATCGTTGGTTTAGTAGCTACAATTATTTTGTTAGTATATTTTTTTACTTCTGATGCAGTGGTTTCCCCAATGCAAAAAGCGCTTGTTTTAAGCTGATTGTTTTTGGTAAAACTTTGCACTCCACTTGGGCTGAAAAAAAGAATTCCGTCAAAATCAGATTCAAATTTTTTCAGATTCAAACCGGTTTCATACACAACGGTTTCCGAAAATTGAATATCATTTTCCTTTAATAATCTTGGTAATTCATCTCTTCGCTTATTTCCACAGAAAAAATGGAATTGTTTTTTACTATGATCCTGAATTAATTTTTCAGCCAGTTCCCGGGCATTTTCAGCTTTTTCTAATATAGAATAGCCTTTTTTCTCAAGTAGTGCTGAAGTTTTATTGCCTATACAGAAACAATTCTTTATTTCAAGATTTTTTTCAGCAATTGCCTTAACCGCATTTTTACTGGTGAAAATAGCATTTTCAACCGCTTCTTTTCTTAGATCAAAATCAATGAACTTTATGGAAATTGCATCGTATTCTACAAAACCAATTCCGCTATTAAGCAATAACTCTTTTTGATTTAGGGCCAGCTTTTTTGTAGAAAGAACCGTGGCCATAAATCAATTATTTAAAACTGACTTTATATTGGCCATTAAATTCTCGCCCCCATTTTTTAAAATTTCCTGACCACATTCTTTTCCCATATGTTCAACCTCGTCAATAGGTAAGGATCTTTCTACTTCAATTTTCTGCTTTCCATCTAAACTGAAAAGAGCGCCGTGAAAATGAACATGATCATCAAGGATTTTTGCAAGAGCACCAATGGGAGCCGTGCAACCGCCTTCCAGTACTTTTAAAAATTCACGTTCTATATGCACGCAAATTTCAGACTGTTTATGATTTAAAATGGAAAGAGCCTTTCTACAATATTCATCTTCTTCCATGGCAACGATGAGCATCGCGCCTTGTGCGGGAGCAGGGATCATCCAGTTGAGATCAATAAAATTTTCAGGCTTTATTTCTATACGTTCCAGTCCGGCAGCGGCGAAGATCGCTCCGTTCCAGTTATTGTCGTTAAGTTTTTGCATGCGGGTATTCACATTCCCTCGAAGGTCAACCACCTTATGGTTGGGATATTTGTGAAGCCATTGTGCTTTTCTACGAAGACTCCCGGTAGCGATAGTTCCATTTTTCTTTTCTAAAAAATCAACGCCTTTATGAATAAGAATATCCTTACTGCTGGCTCTTTTCATAATAGCGCCCTCAACAATTCCCTTGGGAAGTGCTGTGGGAACGTCTTTCATGGAATGTACCGCAATATCAACTTCTCCTTTTATCATGGCAACGTCCAGCGTCTTCGTGAAAATTCCGGTGATTCCCATTTCATAAAGTGGCTGATCCAGATTAAGATCTCCGGTAGATTTAACAGGAACCAGCGTTGTTTGATGTCCGGTTTTTTCAAGAGCTTTTTGTACGGTCTTTGCCTGCCAGAGCGCAAGTTCGCTATCGCGGGTTCCTATTCTAATTACTTTGCTCATTTGTTGACCTCTTCAAGTTGAAAGACTTTTTGAATTAGCTCAAGGCTTTCATCGGTAGTTTCCGTATCTCCTTTTAGATGATTGGCGAAATGTTTCATGATCTTTTGAATGATCCTGTTGCTCACAATTTCAGCCTGCTCATCGTTGAAATCGGTTATTTTTTTTCGTTGAAAGTTTAATTCATCATCCTTCATCGTTCTTAGCTTTTTCTTTAAAGCTTTGATGGTAGGAGCGAATTTTCTGGTTTCCAGCCATTGGTTGAAATCATTTTCAACTTCAGTGATTATTTCTTTCGCCTGCGGAATAAACTGTTTACGTCTTTCCAGGGTTTCATCGGTTATTTGTGAAAGATGATCTAAATGGATCAACTTTACGTTTTCTAGCTCATGGACATCGTCTGAAACATTCTTTGGAATAGAAAGGTCAAGAATAAGAAGTTCATTTTTTGGATAGATAAGCTCTTTAGAAATCGTAGGATTCTGAGCACCGGTTGCGACAATTAAAATATCAGAGTTTCTAATTTCCGCCTGAAGATCGGCGTAATTCTTAACGACCAAATTGAATTTTCCGGCGATCTTTTCAGCCTTATCTTTGGTGCGGTTTATTAAGGTGATATGATTATTCCTGGTATGTTTTACCAGATTTTCACACGTATTTCTACCAATTTTCCCGGTTCCGAAAAGTAAAATATTCTTTTCAGAAACATTTTCAATATGCCTTAAGATATACTGGACAGAAGCGAAAGATACCGAAGTTGCTCCAGTTGAGATCTCGGTCTCGTTCTTAATGCGCTTACTGGCCTGTATCACTGCATTTACCAGTCTTTCTAAAAACGCATTTACCAAACCAAGCTTTTTAGATCTTACAAAGGCAACTTTAAGCTGACTTATAATTTCAAAATCCCCAAGAATCTGACTGTCAAGACCGGTTCCAACCCTAAAAATATGAGAGATGGCTTGCTTGTTTTTATATACGTATGCCACTTTCTCAAACTCCTCCACAGTTCCATGAGTATGTTCGCAAAGCAATTTAATAAGCTGAAATGGATGTTGTGCGAACCCGTAAATTTCGGTTCGGTTACAGGTAGAGGTCACCAAAATGCCGTCAATACCTTCTTTTTTGGCTTGTTCAAGTAGTCTATGCTTGGATTCTTCATCAAGGCTAAAATGGCCTCTTATTTCCGCATCGGCCTTTTTGTAACTTAAACCTATGGTATAAAAGTGTTTTCCTCTAGAAATATGATAATCTTCCATGTAGTGGTTTAGGTAATACCGATGCAAAAATAATATAAGCCTTAACGAAAAAGTAACGCTGGAGGCACTAAATGTGTCGATAGATGATAATTATGATGAAAATAATACTGAAAACATCAAAATGACATACTTTTGTAGTAAACATAGCTGCTTTCGAGCTATTTGTTTAGACTGATTCTAAATAAATAAAAATTCTATTTTATGGATGATCATTTAAAAAATAACGCTGTAAGTATCTCTGAGGAAATAAAGATAGAGGACGGCCTTTTCATTTTGAAATTTCAAAATGATACCTCAGATACTAAATTGATGTCCAGGGAAATAGATAATAGCTTTATCCAGTTTCATTTCAGTGTAAAAGGACATTGCAAGTTCTTATTCAATAATGGAAATTATGAGCTGCCGTTGCAGGAGGAAAACTCATTGTTATTGTATAATCCACAGCGGGATTTACCGTTGAATGTTTCTTTAGATGCCGAGTCGTGGTTAATTTCACTGGTAATTTCCATCAAAAAATTTCACGCCTTATTCTCTCAGGAAGCTGATTATATTACTTTTTTGAGCGCCGACAATAAAGATAAAAAGTATTACAAGGATGCGCCGGTTTCTCCTTCTATGGCTGTTGTGCTAAACCAGTTAATGAATTTTAGTCTAACGCCGAGTATTAAAAACCTGTATTTCAAAGCGAAGGCTCTTGAGTTGATGAGTCTGTATTTCAATAAAGCTGAAAATCCAGATTTGGAACAATGCCCTTTTTTAAGTGATGAAGAGAATATAAAAAAAATAAGGAGGGCGAAGGATATCGTGATCGCACGTATGGCTGAACCACCATCGCTTCAGGAACTTTCAGATGAAATAGGGTTGAGTCTTAAAAAACTCAAGGAAGGTTTTAAGCAAATCTATGGAGATTCGGTTTACAGCTTTTTGTTTGATTACAAGATGGAATATGCCCGTAAACTCTTAGAAACAGGGGAATATAATGTCAACGAAGTAGGCTTAAAAGTTGGTTACAGTACGGCGAGCCATTTTATAGCCGGTTTCAAGAAGAAATTCGGGACCACACCCAAAAAATATACTCTTTCTATAAATTAATTAGCTATGCGTATTACAATTTTTGCCCTTCTTTTATTTTTCAGTATTAAGCTTCAGGCCCAGGAAATGCAGGTTTTGATTTTTTCTAAAACCGATGGTTTCAGGCATAATTCTATTGAAAATGGAATTCAGGCAATCCAGAGAATTGGGAATGAAATTAATTTCAAAAGTATCACAAGTCAGGATAGCAGGTTCTTTACTGAAAATGATATGGAGAAGATAGATCTGGTGATATTTTTAAATACCACCGGAGATATTTTGAACATGGAAGAGCAGACGGCCTTTCAGAATTATATGGATAATGGTGGCAATTTCTTCGGAATCCATGCAGCTGCAGATACCGAATATGGCTGGAAGTGGTATGGAGACCTGGTAGGGGCTTATTTTGTAAACCATCCAGAAGTTCAGGAGGCTGTTGTAGAAGTGAAAATGCCACAGCACATGACGGTAAATCATTTACAGGATGATAAATGGAAAAGAACAGACGAATGGTATAATTATAAAGATATTGCTAAAGATTTGAATGTGCTTATGACTTTAGATGAAAGCACGTATGAAGGAGGAGAAAATGGGGATTTTCACCCTATTGCCTGGTTTCAGAATTATCGCGGTGGAGGTGTTTCAATTTACACAGGGGGCGGTCATACTACAGAATCTTATTCTGAACCCAACTTTCTGCAACATTTAAGTAACTGTATTGAATTTGCATTAAACCAGTAACAGTTATCTAATTATAGAAAACTCCAATGAAAAAACCGGGAGTAGAACTATATAGAATATTATTTTTGATCTGAAAAAGAAAAATTATGAGTAAAGGTGTACTGCTGGTCAACCTGGGGTCTCCCGATAGTACTGACCCAAAAGATGTAAAGAAATATCTTGGTGAATTCTTGATGGACGAACGAGTGATCGATGTTCCTTACTGGGCTCGTACGCTGCTGGTAAAAGGAATTGTGTTGAATACCAGACCTAAAAAATCTGCAGAAGCCTATCAAAAGATCTGGTGGGAGGAGGGCTCTCCGCTTATTGTACTTTCAGAAAGATTGCAGGCTAAAATTGATGATCAAACTTCTGTTCCAATTTCGCTGGCAATGCGTTATGGAACTCCTAATATTATGCAGGGTCTTCAGGAATTGCATGACCAGGGAGTAGATGAGGTTTTATTATTCCCTCTATATCCACAATTTGCGATGGCAACTACTGAAACAATTTTGGTGCTTGCCGAAGAACTTAGAAAGGAGCATTTTCCAGATATGGGCTTTACTACGGTTCCACCTTTTTATAACCACCCAGATTATACAAGAACGCTGGCGAATAGCATTTCTGAATCCCTGAAAGATAAAGAATATGAACATATCCTTTTTTCATATCATGGTGTGCCGGAAAGGCATATCAGGAAAAGTGACGTGACGAATTCACATTGTAAGATTGATGGCTCCTGTTGCCAGTCTGCTTCTACGGCCCATCAGTTCTGTTACCGGCACCAGTGTTATGAAACTACCCGTCTGGTAGCGGAATATTTAGGATTAAAGGAAAATACTTATAGTGTATCCTTTCAATCAAGACTTGGATTTGATCCATGGTTAAAGCCCTATACAGATCGTACTATTGAAAGATTTGGGAAACAGGGAATGAAAAAACTGGCGATCGTGACTCCCGCCTTTGTCTCAGATTGTCTTGAAACTCTTGAAGAAATTGCAATGGAAGGAGAAGAAATCTTTCATGAAGTTGGCGGAAAAGAATTTACTGTAGTTCCCTGTTTAAATGACCGAGACGATTGGGTGAAAGTACTTTCCAGATGGATAGACGAATGGGCGCATCAAAAACCGGTTGAAGCCTAATGGCCGTTAAAAATTCTAAGGAACTAGGCGAGAAGCCTATTGGTAAGCTTTTAATTCAGCAAGCCCTCCCTGCGTCTGTTGGGATTCTTGTAATGTCCCTAAATGTTCTTGTAGATACCATTTTCGTTGGAAACTGGATTGGCCCAATAGCCATTGCAGCTATTAATGTGGTGCTTCCGGTCTCCTTCTTTATTGCAGCGCTTGGGATGGCTATAGGTATTGGCGGCTCGTCAATTATTTCCAGAGCTTTAGGTTCAGATGATAAACCCAAGGCGCTAAAAACCTTTGGGAATCAGATCACGCTTACCATTTTACTGGCTATAGGACTAGTAATACCAGGACTTATTTTTGTGAATGATCTAATTCCGGCATTTGGTGGAAAAGGGGAAATTTTCGATCCGGCAAAAATATATTACATTATTGTATTATGCGGAGTTCCATTTTTGGCTTTGGCTATGATGGGAAATAATGTGATTAGAGCTGAAGGCAAACCTCGTTTCGCCATGACTGCGATGATTATTCCTTCTGTGGCCAATCTTATCTTTGATTATATTCTTATTAACAAGCTGGATATGGGAATGGAAGGAGCGGCTTTGGCAACTTCAACCTCCTATATATTTTGTCTAGGTTACATCATTTGGTTTTTCCTGTCAAAAAATTCAGAATTGAGGATCAGTTTTTCGCACTTTAGATTGGATCTTCCAATTTTGAAGGAAATATCTTCTTTGGGAGTGGTGACGCTTGCAAGACAGGCCGTTGTTAGTGTGACCTATCTTTTAATGAATAACATTCTTTTTGATCTGGGAGGAGCAGATTCGGTTACCGTATATGCGATCATTGCGCGAATGCTAATGTTTGCGTTATTCCCTGTCTTAGGAGTAACTCAAGGGTTTTTACCAATTGCAGGCTTTAATTATGGGGCCGGCAAATATCCAAGGGTTCGAGAAAGTATCAATACAGCTATTCTTTATTCCTGTCTTATGGGATTGTTGATATTCCTGGGAATCATGTTTTTTGCTCCAAGTCTAGTGAAGATCTTTACTCAGGAAGCTTCCATTATTGAACAAACACCGTCAGCGATGCGCTGGGTTTTTGCAGCGATACCGTTTGTAGCTATTCAGTTGATTGGTGCAGCCTATTTTCAGGCGATTGGGAAAGCAGTTCCGGCATTTTTGCTAACACTTTCAAGACAGGGTTTTATTTTTATTCCGCTCATATTGATTCTGCCTAAGTATTATGGTGAAATTGGGGTGTGGATCTCATTTCCCATAGCAGATGTACTCTCTACCATTATTACTGCATATTTTTTGAATCGCGAGATCGTTAAAACACTGAAGTAGGCCAGCAGTTCAAAATTCACTTAAATCCTTATCTTTAAAATTTCGCTAACCAAAACGCAAATGAATAGATATCTACTTCGGTCTTTTATGGGACGAAACTATTGCAATACTATGGGAGCTTTTGATGTTACTAATTTGATTCTTTTAACTGACTAATGGAATACTATAATTACATAAAAGCATTGCATTTAATCTTTGTGATTACCTGGTTCGCAGGCTTATTTTATATCCCAAGGTTATTTGTTTATCAAATTGAAGCCGATCAAAAAGAGGAACCAGAAAGATCTATTATCATTCAGCAGCTAAAACTTATGACCAAACGATTATGGTTCATTATTACCTGGCCTTCAGCAATCCTGGCCAGTATTTTTGCTTTCACCCTGCTTTTTATGATTCCGGAATGGCTTCAACAGCCCTGGATGCATGTTAAATTAGGCTTTGTGGTTTTATTATATGCCTATCATCTCAAATGTCATTTTATTTTTAGGCAACTTCAAAATGATATAGTAAAATGGAGTTCTAATCAAATGAGAATTTGGAATGAAGGTTCCACCCTTATTCTATTTTCAGTTATTTTTTTGGTCATTGTGAGGGATGCCATTAACTGGATCTATGGAGTTATTGGAATATTTTTACTGGGGATCATATTGATGCTTGGAATCAAACTCTATAAAAGAATACGCTCAAAGAACCCAAATGCCTGAAATGGTGCGATAATTGTAACAATTGAGGCAAGCTAGCTTATATGAAACTGCTTAAATTATCCTTACGAACCCGGATTTTTATTTCCATGATATTATTGGTTCTGGGCGCCTCTATCCTAATATTTGGGGTTACGGTATATCAATATAAGCAGGAAGCTGAAAATTACCACGAGGAGCGCCTTGAGAGAAAGCAAAAGGCAATTCTTGAAAATATCAAATTCGTTCTGGCCAGTACCACCTATCTGGTAGAAACTGAAAATCTTGAACCTATTTTTAGTGAACGCCATAAAATAGATGAAATGGCTGAGGTTCATGAGATGCAAATCCATATTTATAGTTTGGACGGAAATCTCATCATCAAATCTGACGAATCTTTCTTTAAAGATTCTACCGAAGTCAAGATTCCCAATGAAACGCTGGAAAAGCTGGATGCCACTTCAGATAAAAGGTATTTAAAAAAGACCGAGATCAATGGTCAGAAATACCAGTCGTCTTATACCTATATCACAGATCATAAATTTAAGCCGCTGGCGATACTTTACCTTCCCTATCTTCAGGATGATAGTTTGCTTAATCGGGATTTGAATAATTTTCTGGTAAGAATGGCTGAAGTGTACTTGTTTATGCTTTTTATTGCCATTATACTTTCATTTTTCCTTTCAAAATATATTACAAAGTCGCTTAAGATCATTTCTGAAAAAATCAATCAAACCCGGCTCGATAAAAGGAATCAGAAGATTGAACTTTCAAATGCTACCGAAGAGATCTATGCACTGGTTTCAGCCTATAATAGTATGATTGATGAATTAGAGGAAAGTGCGGTAAAGCTTGCCACAGGGGAACGAGAGCAGGCTTGGAGGGAAATGGCAAAGCAGGTTGCACATGAGATCAAGAATCCTTTAACGCCCATGAGGTTAAGTGTGCAAAGTTTTCAGCGAAATTTTGACAAAAACGACCCCGACATTCAGCAAAAAGTTGATGAATATAGTAATACGCTTATTAGCCAGATAGATACAATGAGCTCCATTGCATCAGCATTTTCTAACTTCGCGAAAATGCCGGCGCAACAAAATGAGACCTTAAATGTTCCTAAAATTGTAAAACTGGCGCTTGATATTTTCAATGAAAAATATATTGAATTCAAATGTGAAAAAGAGGAAATTCTTGCCAAATTTGATAGAACCCAGTTAATAAGAGTTGTAACTAATTTGGTTAAGAATGCTACCCAGGCTTTAAAGGATATTGAAGATCCTCATATTTTAGTAATGGTAGAAGAGGAGGAGCAAATGGTGCTGGTTTCGGTTTCAGATAATGGATCTGGGATTTCAGAAGATAATAAAGCGAAGGTTTTTGAGCCAAAATTTACCACAAAATCTAGTGGGATGGGGCTAGGACTAGCCATGGTAAAAAATATTGTAGAGACCTATAATGGAAGCATTAACTTTGTTTCTAAACAAAATAAAGGCACTATATTTAACGTGCGATTTCCAAAATAAAATTTATGAGTTATCAAAACATTTTAGAAGAGATTGAAGACAATATCTTAACGATATCTATAAACCGACCAAAGAAATTAAATGCGCTGAACAGGGAAACCATTCAGGAGCTTCATGAAGCTTTCAAAGAGGCTAAGAATAATGAAGAGGTAAAAGTGGTTATCATAACGGGAACGGGAGAGAAAGCCTTTGTTGCAGGAGCCGATATTAGTGAATTTGCCGATTATTCCCCGAAGGAAGGTAAAAAACTTGCTGCCGATGGGCAAGAGAAATTATTCAATTATGTGGCTAATTTTCCAAAACCGGTGATCGCCGCAGTGAATGGATTTGCCCTTGGAGGTGGACTTGAACTTGCGATGGCTGCGCACTTTAGAATAGCAAGCGAAAATGCGAAAATGGGCTTGCCAGAAGTTTCTCTTGGAGTTATCCCTGGATATGGTGGGACACAACGACTTTCGCAGCTTGTAGGAAAAGGTCGCGCCATGGAAATGATTATGACCGCTGGAATGATAGATGCCAACCAGGCATTACAATATAATCTTGTAAATCATGTGGTAGAAGTGGAGGAATTACTTGAATTTGCTGAAGGTATCGCCAAAAAGATTATGAGAAACTCTACAGTTGCTATTGGCAGCGCGATAAAGGCTATTAATGCGAATTATGAAGATGGCGTGAATGGATTCGATACTGAAATTAACGAATTTGGACGCTCCTTTGGAACAGATGATTTTAAAGAAGGAACTTCCGCATTTTTAGGAAAGAGGAAAGCTGATTTTCCTGGAAAATAAAATTGTAAACCCGGCATTTAAATATGCCGGGTTTACAATGGGATAGGTCTAAGGATAAATACCCTCTATTTATGAAATATCTTTTTAAAGAACTGCTTTAATTTTTTACAACCTCAGTTTCTTCTTCACTTTCACCCAATGTGTATTTTTTCATCGTGACCAGCATATAAGTAATTGCCTTTCGGGATTTGTTTAAACTTAGGGTCGCCCTAAGTTTTCGCATTATTGGTGCATCGTCAACTTCTTCTATCATATCGGGGACAATGTTGGATATGCTATCTATACGAGTTTCAATATCTGCAGCGATTTCGTCTTCTATCTCTGCAGGGATCTCCACCCCGGCATTGGTTAAACTATCATAAACAAATACCGAATTGTAAATTTTGAAAGTATGATCGGAAAAACCATCAATGCTTTTAACCTTCGACAGTTTCTTGGGTGGCATGAGTCGCTCCTGTCCATGAGCTGTCGAGTAAGTAAATAAAAGAAACGCCCCCAGACACAGATAAAGGGATAAGATTTTAAATTTCGTTTTCATAAGACTATATTTTTCAGTTAGACTATAGGTTCTATATTTTAAGTTGCTCTTATGTTGATGAATTAGAATTCATCAACATCAAGGGGAAAAGAACCTTTATTTTTCTCCTTTTATCCGGCATTCAAATTTTCAAAGTTTACTGCCATCATTATCTTTCTTTAAATTGAACAGATGTCTCATTGTTGCTTTGGAAGGGTCTTTCGTTTTGGCTTTCTGGTTTGGTTTTTTGTTAACATTTAGTAAGATGGTACTTTCAGTATTCCCATTTTCTGAAACCTTAAAAACTATAGGAAGGGAATACATTACCCCAACTAGCTTTCCTCTTTGCATGCCAGGACTCATTTTCGGAAGGAGTTTAATAATCCGCAGGGCTTCAGCTTCAAGTTCAGGATGTGCGGCCCGGCCACGTATATTATTAATATTTCCGTCGTGATCTATCCTAAACTGCATAATAATTCTGTTGACTCCTGAAAGACCCAGCTCTCCAGCTAATTTTGTATTAAAGTTTTGGTTTACAAATTGATTTATTTTCTCTGAAAAGCATTTTTTCCTTTCGCTATTTCCCCCGAAACTTTCACAGCCTGGATATATTGGTGGATTCTCCACCACAGCAAACGGCACATCTGCGATTTCCTGATTCCCGTTCCCGAGTGTGTATTGGGCAACCTGCTGTTTGTTTTTAAAGGATAGATCGCTCCCGGTACCAGTTGACATTGGAAGTGGTGTGTCTGAAGCAGCATAGGCATTGCTGGCATATTTATTTACGATCTTACGGTTGGCGGGCCTGCAAGTTGTTGGGAAATCGAAAAAGTAAAGGCATTCGGGAATACCCTTACTATCGAAAGTTAATCGTATACTCCCCTTTTTTTTACCTCCGAAACCTGTGAAATAATAATAAGCTTTAACACTATTGGGCAAGCCATTTACATCAGTTGTCAAAACATTTACATCGTGGATACTTCCGCTTTGATAGCGATTAAAATTCCATTGTCTAGAATTTTGAAAAACAAGGTCCTCTACGAGTTGTTGCAAATCCTGATTGCTTGACATTTTCACCTTGTTGGCTTTTCTTTGCGCAATAAGGGTGTCAATACGAATAGGTTCTTGCCCCAATGCAAACAGCCTGAGGTTCTCCTGAAACCTCTTTAAGCCGTGGCTGTCACAGGTATTCATTACGAACAATTTGGCCATGTCCATTGCAATCGCCTTCATTTCACCAGTCATTTTGGCCGCAAAGCCCAGACCATCCTCCCCATTACCAATCATGGACAGCATATTGCCGAGTTGATGCTGTTCGAGCCCTACCATCACTTGATACATTTTTGGATCTGCATAAAGCCCGAGCTTACGTGTTTCCCATTGGGTACAGGTACTATTTATAATCATTCCGTAGCCATTCTTAGTAACTGTTTTTCCAATACAAGCCCGTTCAGTTAATTCAATCTTATCAGAAGGAAGATATTCCGGACATTGCCTGGCAAATGTTGAAACATAAGACCCAAAAAGTATATTAAAGAACATACCTTTTCTTTCAAAAGCAACCGCTTCAAAATTGCCCATAAATATATCGGTGAGCTCTATTTCATAATTAAGGCCACTGGTATTGAATTCTATGTAAGGGGAAAAAGTATTTTCTGCAGAATATGTCAAATACTTTTCGGTGTGAACAGAGGGTGCTGTTGCGTTTCCATTAGCCGTTAAAGTTTCACCTACTATATGGATAGCGAAAATCGCCATTATAAAAATGGTGATAAGTAAACAGGCAGATTTCACGATCTTTTTCACACTCTAATAAATTGAAGTAGGAGCAAAAGTTATTTTAGAAACCGGGACAGGTCATTAATTTAGATATGAAAACAGTATGAACCAAGTTGAAATGAGCAAGCGTACAGGTGGAATGAACAACTGCCAGGTTCCAGTAAACAGGCGTTAATAAATAAAATTCTCTGCCTTTTAAGCAGTTTTTTAGCATAAGGGGACAGTTACTAACTGAAAATGTCGATTCACTAATTCTAAGTGTTCCTAAGAAACTATGAAAACTATATTTAGGAATTAATCAGGAGTCCAGAAACCTGTAAACGGGGCGTTACTGAAAAGCCATACGAGTAGGAAAAAACCAAAAACTTTAAATATGATTTCTAAATTAAAAATTTTCGGCTTTGTATTATTGGCCGCTATTGTGTGCTCTTCCTGTTCGGTGAGGCTGGTTGATTTTACAACTATTAGTTCCAAAAACGTTAACCTGAATGTAGATACGTCTCAGGGTGTAAAAACTGAAGGTTCAAAATCGTACGTTTTCGGCTTCGGTTTCAATATAAAGGATGCCCTGGACCTTGCCCTTGAAAATGCTGGTACCGAATACGATATTTTGATGGACGGGGTAGTGCGTTATTCTAATTATTTCTTTGTTTCCATTGTAGATGTTGAAGGCAGAGCCTATAATTCCAGAGATATGCGAACTACCATGACCCAGGAGGAATACCAGGGCTGGCTGGCAGATAGTGACAATGTCTATTCTAAAAAGGATACTATGTCAGGTAATATTGAGCCGGAATAGAAATTCTTGATGGACCAATGCTCAAGATTAGTTTAATCTGAAAGGGAAAGAGGTTGTCAAGCTTATTTCTCTTATTCTAAAAATCAAAAAAATGACTGGTAGGATTTTATATTACTTAATTATATTCGTCCTGATAGCAGGTTGTTCTCAGGACGACACTGAAAACGATGTAAATGCTGAATTCGATTACTTTATACGCTATAATGCAAATGGCCAGGCAAAAGAATATAAATTTGAAATAATTGATGATATTGTACCGGAAACAGCGGTTACTGGGGCTTTTAATGAAAATGTAACAGACCTTGTTTCATTTCAAGTTGAAGGGGAGATTTTTGAATCCTTGATTAATGCAAGGGCCGGTCTTGATCCGGATAATGCCGAATTTTTCCAAGTTATAGTCTTTACCGAAGATTTAATGAGTGCCAATGTGAACTATTCTGAAGAAAATACTTTTGGAATATCAGCTTTTTTTAATGACGGTTCAAATTTATATTCTTCTGAAGATGATGGATCATCTGATATCGAAATAACCTGGACATCAATTTCAGATACGGAAGCGAGAGGTAAATTCTCAGGAACGCTATTTCATGAAAATAACAATTCCCCCTTAGAAATTACAGATGGGGAATTTTTTGTTCTTACAACCAATCAGTCATTTAATGAGGGCTTTTAAGAATTCTTCTTTTTTTCGGGTAGAAACGTTAACTGCCGCACCATCTGCCATCACTACATAACCCCCTTTTCCTTTATGATATTTTTTGAGGTGGTATAGGTTGATCAAATGTGAATGGTGAATCCTGAAAAAATCTGTACCCGCCAGCATATCGTCAAAAGTTTTGAGCGTTTTGGCCACGGTAAGTTTTGTACCGTCCTTTAGGAAAAGATGGGTGTAATTGCCATCAGCCTGTAATCTTAAAATTTCCCGAAGGCCTATAAATTCATATCCTTCCTGGGTAGGGATGGTAATTTTTTTTGTTTCCTGGGTGCCTTTTAGGTTATGGAATAGCACTTCCATTTTTTTGTCGAAATAATTTCTGGACAACCTGTTTGTGTACCTGTTAATCGCCGCTTTAAATTGATCTATGTCTATAGGCTTCAGTAAATAATCCAGTGCGCTGAATTTAAATGCTTCTATGGCATACTGGTCATAAGCCGTAGTAAAGATGACATCAAAGTCTGGTTGGCTCCATTGTGATAAATAATCAAATCCAGTTTGATTACCAATTTGAACGTCGAGGAACACCAGGTCTGGATTGTGTTTTCTGGTTTCGTTAACGGCCTCCTCCACAGTTTTTGCTTTTGCGGTGAATTCAAACTGTGGGGCACAACGTTTCAGCAGGCCGGAGATGCGGTCTATACAATGTTCTTCGTCGTCTATAATTAATGTTGTTACCATAGTTCAAAATGCTTTTTCCAGGGGAAGACTTAGTTCTACCCGCAGTCCTTTTTCCTTATCGATAAATCTCACTTTGCCCTTGCTGTTTTTTACCTGGTTTAAGATATCCACCCTGTTTTCTGTGATTTTGATCCCTTTGGGCTCTCTACCTTTTTTTAATTTTCCGTGGTTCCCATTTCTGCCCAGTCCGTTATCTTCTACAGCATAGATTAGCATACCGTCCTTCTTATTTATTTCTATTCCTATATGACCTTTGCTATGCAGCCTGGTAATCCCATGCCAGATACTGTTCTCTACAAATGGCTGTAGGATACCCGGGGGAACCAGTGTTTTACGGATATCTATTACCGGTTCTACCTCTATATCCCAACTGAATTTATTGTCTAACCTTCTCGCCTCAATTTCTAAGTATAGGTTTAAAAGTTCTAAATCATCTTCCAGAAGAACTTCTTTTTTTTCAGAATTTACAAGGGTTTTACGCATGAGGGCTGCAAACTTTGCAAGATAATCCCCCGCTTCCTCTTTGTCGTTGTTCTCTATAAAATAATTAATGGAATTCAGGGCATTGAAGATAAAATGCGGGTTCATCTGAGCCCTTAGTGCTTTTAGTTCGGTATCACAAACTTTTGCTTCAAACTCCGCACGTTCCTGTTTCGCTACCGCATCTCTTTTCCGTTTTACCAGGAAAAGGCTTAAAAACCCTCCTGCCAGGAGTGCACTTCCTCCAAAAATCACTGTGTTTTTGATATATTTTTGTCTCTTGATCTCCACCATGGCAATAGCCTCACGTTTTTCATTTCTAACTATTAGTGCGGCTTCCTTTTTATTATATTCATACTGTGCTTCCAAACGGGCAATTTCTGAGCGGTTCGCTCTGGAATCAATACTATCTTTTAACCTGTCACCCTGGATTTTTGCATCATAGGCGGCTTTATAATTATTTTGTAGTGCATGGCTTTTTGCCAAACCCTGCCAGGCACGCTGCTCAGTATTTAAAGTATTTGCTTCCTGGGCATAAAAGAGGGCCCTGTCGTAGGATGCATTGGCCTTCTGAAGAAACGTATTTTTATATTTATTTTCTTCATACAAATTGAAATAGGCTTCGCCGATATTTTCATGGACAATAGCCATATTTGCGTTATTCCCCAATCCTTCATAAACAGCAATCGCTTCCTCCAAATAATCGATAGCCTTATGGTTTTGCCCGAGGGGTATAATGGTTATACCTATATTGGTAAGGGCATTTGCCGTTCCCAATTTATTACCTATTTCTTTTTGTAATTCGTATGACTGTTGATATAACTCTAAAGCCTCTTGTACATTGCCTAAATAATCATTGGTATTTGCCAAATTGGACAATGCGTCTGCTTCAAGTTGTTTGTTGCCCAAATGCCTGGAGGTTGACAAGGCCTGTTTATGATAATTCAAAGATTTTTCGTAGTCTCTTAAACGGGCGTATAGCAGGCCAAGATTATTAATAACCTGGGCATACTCCAGGCTTTCATCTGCTCCGAAATCTTCATAGAGACGGGCCGCTTTCAAATAGTTGGCCAGAGCGGCCGAATAATCAGATTCATACATTAAATTGATGCTAATACTATTCAGCATTTTGGCCATCATGACGGTATCTTTCATTTTTTTAAAAATATCGTATGCTCTTTGATGTTTTCTGGTGGAGGTGTCGTAATTGGATTCCCCAAAATATACAAGGCCTTCCGCAAAGAGTAGGCTTGCCCATTGTGCACTATCCCTGGACTTTTTTAAAATTTCGATAGCCTTTCCATACATGTCAAGTGCCTCTTTATTCCTGCCAAGTACAGATAAGTTCTGGCCTTTTCGTTTATAAGCCGTAGCGGTTAAACCCGGAATATTTATTTTTTGGGCGATGCTGAGTGCGTCATTAGCGGTTTTAAGACCCCGCAGTGCATCAGTGGTAAAATGATAATTAGAGAGTTCATTAAGGTAATGAACTTTAATTGAATCACTTATCTCTTCTTCAAGCAGGTTTTGAATAGAATCTATTTCTCGCTGTTGTGGATAACCTACCAGAAAGAAAAGAAAAGTCGCTACAAAACAAA
>Ga0207878_100369_pt1 | contig 17767 bp, 19 predicted proteins | sample LinPmetageLP41_FD_184053 | JGI IMG/M metagenome (GOLD analysis project Ga0207878, IMG submission 184053) | Marine viral communities from the Pacific Ocean - LP-41 (SPAdes) | ecosystem: Environmental > Aquatic > Marine > Oceanic | place: Pacific Ocean | collected 2010-08-27 | reverse complement strand
AGAAGAGCACATCGACAAGCTCGAAGCGGAGCTGGGCCTGATCGACAAGGTCGGCATCCAGAACTATCTGCAGAAGCACATGTTTACGACAGAAAAAGAGTAAAGATCCAGCGGTTGGGTGAATGCGCAACCGTTCTCGTCGTAACGAAAAGCCCCGATGTCAGTTCGAACTGACATCGGGGCTTTTTCATGTGCTGCTTATTTCTCGAACTCAGCCGAGATCGTTGACCAGTAGCGCTTCGGTGGCTTCGATACGCGTCTTCAGCGTCTCGTCATCGGCGGCCAGCACGGTGATATGGCCGATCTTGCGGCCGGGGCGGGGCGCCTTGCCGTAGTCGTGCCAGCGCGTGCCGGGTAGCGCCAGCACCGCGTCCCGATCCGGGAAGGCGCCGATCACGTTGAGCATCGCGCACGGCGTCAGGCGGGCGGTCTCGCCCAGCGGTAGCCCGGCGATCGCCCGCACGTGATTCTCGAACTGGCTGGTCACCGCGCCTTCGATGCTCCAGTGCCCCGAGTTATGCACTCGCGGTGCGATCTCGTTGGCGAGCAACCCGGCGGCGGTGACGAAGAATTCGAACGCCATTACGCCGACGTAGTCGAGCTCGTTCATGACCCGGCTGGCGTAATCTTCCGCCTGCGCCTGCAATGGGTGAGACACCTGCGGCACCGAGCAGTGCAGAATGCCTTGGCGATGCTCGTTGCGTACCACCGGCCAGTGGCGAATCTCGCCGTCGCGGCTGCGCACGGCAATCACCGAGATCTCGTGATCGAAATCGATGAAGCCTTCGAGAATCAGCGGCACGCCGCCCAGCTCGTCGAACGTGCCGGCGACATCTTGCGATTCGCGCAGCACTTTCTGGCCCTTGCCGTCGTAGCCCATGGTGCGCGTCTTGATCACCACCGGCAGGCCGATCTCGCTGACCGCGGTATCGATATCCGCTTGGCTGTCGATCCTGGCGATCGGCGGCACGTCGATATCCAACGAGCGGAACAGCGACTTCTCGAGCCAGCGGTCCCGCGCCGTGGCGAGCGCCTGCGCCGGCGGATAAGCCGGGCGCTGTTCGGCCAGGCGCTCGACGGCCTCCGCCGGCACGTTCTCGAATTCGAAAGTGATCGCGTCGCAGGTATCCGTCAGCGTGTTCAGCGCCTCCGGATCCTGCCAGTCGGCTTGCAGATGCTGACCGTGGGCGGCGGCGCACGGCTCGCTGCCAGGATCGAGAAAGGTGAAACGCAGGTCCAGCGGTGCGCCGGCCTGGGCGAGCATTCGGCCGAGCTGGCCGCCACCGACGATTCCGATTCGCATGGTCACTCCTGGTCTTCGGGTCGAGGATCGGGGTTGTCGAGCACCTTGCGCGTCTGTTCGGCGCGGTAGGCTTCCAGCGCTTCACGGATGCGCTCGTCGTGGTTGGACAGCATGGCGGCGGCGAGCAGGGCGGCGTTGATCGCCCCGGCGCGGCCGATCGCCAGCGTTGCGGTGGGAATGCCGGCCGGCATCTGCACGATGGAAAGCAACGAGTCGACACCGGAGAGCGTGCTCGACTTGACCGGCACGCCGAGCACCGGCAGGCGAGTCTTGGCAGCGCACATGCCTGGCAGATGGGCGGCACCACCGGCACCGGCGATGATCACTTCCAGCCCGCGGTCGGCGGCAGTTTCGGCGTACTCGAACAGCAAATCCGGCGTGCGGTGGGCGGAGACCACCTTGGTTTCATGCTCGATACCCAGCTTTTCGAGGGTCTCGACGGTATGGCAGAGAGTCGACCAGTCCGACTTTGAACCCATGATCACGCCGACGCGTACGCTCATGCTTCCTCCCGGGGGAAATGATTCGCCGGCCCTTGTTGTGGAGACTACCGTGTGAGTTGTCGGGCCGTCGTTTGGAAAGCGGCGCATTATACCTGTCCTGCCGACAATCAGACAGCCGCGAGGCGGAGTGCTGATCGCGCTGACGGATTAGCGAAACGCCTTCTCCAGCGCGAATCGTGCCACCGGCTCATCGCTGACGCTGACCTGCTCGCAGAACATGGCGAGCGGGCGCACCCACAAGCCGTAGTCGCCGTAGAGCGCGCGGTAGATCACCAGCCACTCTTCGGTTTCGCTGTGCTGGGCCACGTCCAGGACTTCGTAGAGCTGGCCCTTGTAGTGCCGATAGATGCCCGGCGCGGGTTTGTGTGTCTCGCTCATGATGAAATCCCCTGGGTGTCGGCTGGTTTCTCTGGCTCTATCTTTGCCTCTATCGCAGTCTGCCGTGCCGGTGTTTCCATGCCCTCAGCGGTACGTTTGGCCCTGTCGGCCAGCCGGGTCAGCACGCGGCCGGCCGCAACGAAACCGAAGGTCCCGGTGACCACGCTGACCGCGCCGAAGCCGGCGGCGCAGTCGAGCCGCGTGGCCTGGCCCGGCGCCGGCTTCTGCAGACAGACCTCGCCGTCTTCGTCGGGATAGACCAGTTGTTCGTCCGAGTAGACGCACTCGACGCCGAAGCGGCGCTTGGGATTGCGCGAAAAACCATGATCCCGGCGCAGTTTCGAGCGCACCTTGGCCAGCAGTGGATCATGCTCGGTGCGAGTGAGATCCGCCACTTGAACGCGGGTCGGATCGCTCTGGCCGCCGGCGCCGCCGGTGACGGTGATCGGCAGCTTGCGCCGGTTGCAGTAATGGATCAGCGCGGCCTTGGCACCGACGTGATCGATGGCATCGATCACATGATCGGCGTCGTCCGGAATCCTCTCGGCCAGATTGGTCGGGGTGATGAAAGCGGCGTCGGCGTGAATCTCGATCCCCGGCCAGATCGCGCGGCAGCGCTCGGCCAGCACCTCGACCTTGGGCTTGCCGATCTGGCCGTCCAGCGCATGAAGCTGGCGGTTGACGTTGGAGACGCAGACATCGTCCAGATCGATCAGGGTCAGCTTGCCGATCCCGGAACGCGCCAGCGCCTCGGCGCTCCAGCTGCCGACGCCGCCCACGCCGATCACCACCACGTGCGCCTGGCGAAAGGCGTTGGCAGCGCGGGTGCCGTAGAGGCGTCGAATGCCACCGAAGCGGAAATCGTAGTCGTCGTTGTCTCGAGTCTCGGTCAATTCGGTCATGGGCTCTCGATCATAAAGGGATGTCGATCGGTTCGGCCTGCTCGGCAGCGCTGGCGCCATCTTCCCACCGGGCACCGTTCTGCGTCAGATGCGCCTGCCAGCCGAACCGTGTGAGCAGGGCGGAAAAATGATCGTCGGGGGCGGCCTCCAGCGTCAGCGTGCGGCCCTCGAACGGGTGTCGAAATTGCAAGAAAACCGCCGCAAGTAGCAGATGCGGGCAGTCCAGATGATCGCGAAAGTAACGGTTGTGAATGCCCTTGCCGTGCTTGGCATCATTGATGATCGGGTACCCACAGTGGGCCAGGTGACGCCGAATCTGATGGCGCCGGCCCGTCTCCGGGCGCGCTTCCATCAGCGAATAGCGCGACTGCGGATAGCGATCGACCGCCACCGGAATCTCCACCGTCGCCAGGCGCCGGAAATGGGTCAGCGCCGAATGCGCCGGCATCTCCGCCTTGGGCCGAATGGCGTCTTCCTCGCGCAAGGGCATATCGACACTGACCGTCTCCGGGCCCCAGCCGCGAACCACCGCCAGATAGCGCTTGGCCATCTGCTGCTCGGTGAACGCCCGGCTCAGCGCGGCGGCCGCTTCGCTGTCCAGCGCGAATAGCAATACGCCGCCGGTGGGGCGGTCCAGCCGGTGAACCGGATAGACATGCTGGCCGATCTGATCGCGCAGCGTCTGCAGCACGAAGCGGGTCTCGCCGCGGGCCAGCGCCGTACGATGCACCAGCATGCCGGGCGGCTTGGCCACGGCGATCAGGCGTGCGTCGCGATAGATTACCGTCAGCGGGGTATCGAGCTCGGTAGCGGTAGTAACAGTAGTAACGCTAAGCGGCGCGGTCATGGCGCTGGCCCGGAAAGTCGACAGGGCGCTATTGTCGGGGTTGGCGCGAGCTATCTCAAGGGCTTGGCTCAAGGGCTTGGAGCGAGGGCCTAGCTCAAGGGCGTGGCGCGAGGGCTTGGCTCGAGTGCCGGCTGGCACCTCGCATGCTAGCCTCGATGATAACGAATGCATGAACCATCAGGATGAGCCAGCTGCCATGAACGAGAACAACGCCCGCCATCTGGTCGTGCTGACCGGTGCCGGTATCAGCGCCGAAAGCGGTCTCAAGACGTTTCGCGATGGCGACGGCCTATGGGAGAACCATCGCGTCGGGGATGTCGCCACGCCGGAAGCCTGGGCGCGCGATCCGGCAAGCGTGCTGCGCTTCTACGATGAGCGCCGCGAACAGACCCGTCGAGCGCAGCCCAATGCCGCGCATCGGGCGCTGGCCGAATTCGAGGCGGCAGGCTTTCGAGTCAGCGTGATTACTCAGAATATCGACGACCTGCATGAACGTGCCGGCTCGCGTCACGTGTTGCACCTGCACGGCGAGATTCTGCTGGCACGTTCATCCGCCGACGCCAACCTGCGTTATCCGCTGGATGAGTCCTCGACGAATGGCACCATCGCGATCGGCGATCTGTGTGATAAGGGCAGCCAGCTGCGCCCTGACGTGGTCTGGTTCGGCGAAGCCGTGCCGCGCTACGCCGAGGCCTGCGATATCGTCGCCGAGGCCGATGCCTTGCTGGTCGTGGGTACCTCGCTGGCGGTGATGCCGGCCGCGCTGCTGCTGGAACAGGCGCCGTTCGAGGCACCGTGCTGGCTGGTCGACCCTCACGCGCGGGATCTGGCGCCACCGGGGGTCAATCCCGTCGCCGAACCGGCCAGCCAGGGCGTGCCCGAACTGGTGGCGCGCTGGAAAGCGCGGGGCGGTTTTTCCGAGTGACGCGCTCTTCCTACCATTGCCCATTCACTGCCTTTTGCCTATTCACTGCCTTTTGCCTATTCAGCCGGGGCGCGCTCTGCGGCAAAATAGCGCGCCTGGATGCGCCCGACACCGGAGCTTGCAGCCAAAAGCTCCCGGGCCGCGCCGGAGCATTGCCATAGAGCGTTCAACGCTCAATAGAGCCGCATCAGCGGCCCAGGACTCGCCAATGGCGAGCCAAACCATCGCTAGGACACATCATCATGTTTGAACGCATCAATCGGTTGTTCCCGGTCTGGGCCGTTTTGCTGGCGGTCATCGCCGCCTTCGAGCCGCAACTGTTCGTTGGGCTGAAAGCGGATATCAAGACCCTGCTCGTGGTGATCATGTTCGCCATGGGGCTGACGTTGACTCGCGAAGATTTCGGTCGGGTGATCAAGGCGCCCAAGCCGATCGCCGTCGGCGTCGTGTTGCAGTTCCTGATCATGCCTGCTGCCGCGCTGCTGGTCTCCCGTGTGCTGGGGCTAAGCCCGGAGCTGACCACCGGCATGATCCTGGTCGGCGCCACGGCGGGTGGCACGTCTTCCAATGTCATGACTTGGCTCGCCGGCGGTCACGTGGCGCTCTCCGTCTCGATGACCATGGTCTCTACCGTCATTTCAGTCGTCGCCACGCCGTTCATCACCTGGCTATTGGTCGGCCAGAGCATCGACGTACCGGTTCTCGGCATGCTGCTGAGCATCGCGCAGCTGGTCATCGCGCCAATCGCGCTGGGCGTCATCGTTCATCATCTGCTAGGCGCACGTATCCGCAAGATCGAATCGGCGTTGGCGACGCTTGCGATGGCCGCCATCGTGTTGATCATCGCTATCGTGGTCGCGCTCAATGCCGGCAATCTGGCAACGCTGGGGCCGATCGTAGCGGTCGCGGTCATTGCCCATAACGGCATCGGGCTTGCCGCCGGTTACTGGCTGAGCCGTGCAATGGGCTTCGATATTCGCACGGCGCGTACCATCGCCTTCGAGGTCGGCCTGCAGAACTCCGGCCTCGCGGTTACGCTCGCCAACCAGTTCTTCACCGCTGGCGCGGCGCTGCCGGGCGCGCTGTTCTCGGTCTGGCACAACGTCTCCGGTTCGCTGTTGGCGGGTTACTGGAAGCAGCGCGGTGTTCAATCCAAGGGCGCAGCCCCCGAAACGAGCGAGAGCGTCAGTCGCTGAGATTGATACAGATGTTGTCTTAATTTCGGCGTTAGGGAAGCGGGGCGCAGTGCTAAAATGAGCGTCCCGCTTTTTTGTGCGCGAGATAGCCGATGCATGATGATGCCGAACTGACGACCGAATTCCGGTCGCTGAACGAGACCGAGTTTCCGAGCGCTGACGCCAGCCGCGAAGCGGCTGTTGGAGACGCGAATCCGCCGCGCCGCGAATTCAAGGCGCGGGGCAGCTTCGTCGAACGCTGTGACGGCTGCCGTCTACCGGCGCTCAACTGTCTATGCCCTTATCACGTGATGGCGACGAGCGACGTCCAAGTATGGCTGCTGACGCACCCCTACGAACACAACAAACCCACCAATACCGGGCGCTTGATCGCCGACGTGCTGCCGCAGACGCAGACCTTCACCTGGTATCGCACCGCGCCGGAGGCACGGCTGCTCGAACTGTTGGCGGATCGCCGCTACGTACCGTTCGTGGTCTTCCCCGATGACCAGCCGGACTACCAACATCGAGTGGTCGACGAGCGTGCGGTGATCGGTGCCAAGCAGGATGGCTTCATTCCTGTCTTCATTCTGATCGACGGCACCTGGCGTCAGGCGCGACGTATCTTCCGCAAGAGCCCGTATCTGGACGGCCTGCCGGTACTGCCTCTGCACACGAATCGATTGACCCGTTACCGGCTGCGCAAGCCGGCTTCCGCGTCTCACCTCTGCACCGCTGAAGTTGCCGCTGAACTGCTGCGCAAGACAGGGGATGCCACTGCCGCCAACGTGCTCGACGACTACTTCGACGCTTTCAATGAAAGCTACGCCGCGAGCCGTTTCTATCACAAGATCGAGAAACCCAACGCCGCTATGCAGCGCCTGCTTGGTCGGAGGGCCTTCGGCTCGACTTACGCCTAAGCTCCTCTTTCGTCTTTCTCGTCATCTGATATCTGGCCCGACCTGACCGCTACATCGACGTGGCGGACGGGCCACGTCCATCGGTTCCCTACCTCTTTTGTCGTTGAGTGTTCGTGAGGATTGATAAAACGTTATGATATAACGTATCTTTCATGGTGATGCATGAGCTTTCACGCAAATCAGAAGAAGAGAATCGATTCATGAAGTTATTATCAGCACAGTGCGCGAACGTGGCGGTGATTGGATTGCTGACGATGGGTAGCTATCAAACCGTACTCGCGGCGGATCACGAGCACGATCATGAGCATGGCGGTTACGGTCATAGCCATGATCACGAGCATGGCCACGATCACGACGATGATGATATCTACGCGGGTCATTTCGAGGACGATCAAGTCGAGGATCGCGAGCTTTCCGACTGGGAAGGGGACTGGCAGTCCGTCTATCCTTATCTACAGGATGGCACGCTCGACAAGGTGTTCGCCCACAAGGCGGAGGGCGGCGACAAGACGGCAGCCGAGTACAAGACCTACTACGAGCAGGGCTACCGGACGGACGTGAACCGTATCGTCATCGCCGGCGACGACGTCACTTTTTTTGATGACGGCGAAGCGCATACCGGCGAGTACGCCTACGACGGCTACGAGATTCTGACCTACAAGGCCGGCAACCGTGGCGTGCGCTATATCTTCGAGCGGGAAGGCGGCGATGACGACGCCCCGCATTACTTTCAGTTCAGCGACCACGCCATCTCGCCCACCGATGCGGACCACTACCACATCTATATGGGTGACGATCGCGACGCGCTGCTCGACGAAGTCGTCAACTGGCCGACCTATTATCCCTTGGAGCTGAGCGGTGAAGAGGTCGCCGAAGAGATGATGGCTCACTAGCCGCCGAGTCGGGCCTCCGCTGCACTCGCATCGGAGGCCCCGGTAATGTTATCGTCTGCGCCGTGCGCCCGAGTGGCTCAACTGGATAGAGCAACGGCCTTCGAAGCCGTGGGTTGCAGGTTCGAGTCCTGCCTCGGGCGCCATTTCATCTCTCCCGTATTGACGGTTTTTCTCGCAAGCTGCTGAAATCAGGCGGTATTCGAGATATTCATCTCCTCTTCGTTCCTCGTTATTCCCGGTCTATGCGGTGCCTCCGTGGTATAGCGTGTGGTCTATCGCCTGTTCGAATTCGATCGCTACACCAAGATGGCCCTGGCTGCCCGCCAGAGCGAAAACCAAGCCTGTGTCCAGGAACTCAGACCATGGATGAGGCAAACGTGCCCGGCGCGAGCCACAAAGCGCGGTACTAATGGCTTACTGGTCCGGCATTCCGGGGGTGGTTCTGGTGAAATGACGGGCCTCGTCGATCAGCCAGTCAATGAACTCGCGAATACCTTCCGGCGGCTTGCCGTTGTCGGGGATGACCAGCTCATAACGGAACGGGGACGGCAGCACCCATCGATCCCCGAACGGACAGGTCAGGACGCCGCTGATCAGTCGATCCGCGACCACCGGCAGACTGGCAAGAATCAAACCGCGACCAGCGATGACCTGGTCCAGGGCGAGGCCATATAGCGAATAGTGACGCAAGGTCGGGAGCGTCTGTCCGGCCAGCCCCGCGGCGGAAAACCAGTCTCTCCAGTTCGGAAAACCGCCACTCCCCGACGTTGACCAACAGACATCGAACAGGGTGTGTGCCAGCAAGTCTTGTGGCTGTTCGATTGGCCGCTGGTCGAGCAATGTCGGTGAGCAGACCGGGACCAGTACATCCCCGAACAGTGGCAGCGTACTGACCCCGGGCCAGGGGGGCCTGCCGTAGCGCAGTGCCAGACGGGCGTCCGTATCGTGCCAGCTGGGTTCGCTAAGCGCCTGGCTGGCGTCGATCGATATCTCCAATTGGCGGTGGCGAAGTTCGAAATCGGCCAGCCGTGGCAGCAGCCAGAGCTGAGTGAAGGAAGGCGGCGCACTGAGCAGCAGGCGAGTGACGTCAGGTGTGATATTGGCGATGGCTTCCATGCCGGCTGCGATGCGTGCCAGACCGGCATCGACATCCTCTGCGAGGCGCCTCCCGGCGGCCGTGGTTCTGACACCGTTGGCATGGCGCTCGAACAGTGTCACCGCCAGACGCTCCTCAAGCTGCTTGATCTGACGGCTGACCGCCCCGGGCGTGACACCAAGTCGGTCTGCCGCCACCTTGAAGCTGCCCTCGCGAGAGGCTCCCGCGAAGGCTCGCAGGCCATTAAGAGGCAGGCGTTCGATTTTCATAAGTTGAGTTTTCCTGAGCCTGGCCCTTCAAGATAATCGCTTGGCGGCCCAGTCGGCAAATGGTCCACTTCCTGACTTGATTCATCGGATTTCCAGGCACGGTGCAGATATCGCCGATACCTGTGTGAGCCGTATCGAGGGGAGGTTTCATGTCTTGCTCTTCCGCATCATCAACAGCCGGGGCGGCGTTACCGGCTCGTCGTGCCATCGATGTGCCGGCCGGCGCGGCCATGGTGCTGTTCTGTGTGGCGCTGGGCCTGCAACAGGTGGCGATCAAATCGGCAGCGGCGGACATTACCCCGTTGAGCCAGATTGCGCTGCGTTCGATGCTGGCAGCCATTCTCATATGGGGGCTGGCGGCGCTGCGAGGCATCCATTGGCGTGATTTCGTGGCGGGCCTCGGGCCAGGCGTACTGGTCGGCCTGGGTTTTACCTTCGAGTTCGTCTTCGTGGCATTGGGGCTCCAATACACCACGGCATCTCACATGTCTGTCTTCCTGTATACCGCGCCGGTATTCGCGGGCCTTGGGCTGCATTTTCTGGTGCCAGGGGAGCAACTGGTCAAGCGTCAATGGTGGGGCATGGCGCTGGCTTTTGCGGGTCTGGTATTCGCCATGGCGCCCAGCGGCGAGGGCGCGAATGCTGGTGCCATGTTGGTGGGAGATATCTTCGGTCTGCTGGCGGGCATGAGTTGGGCGGCTACGACGTTAGTGCTGCGGCGTACCGCGCTGTCGGAGGCGCCACCGCTACAGACCCAGGGTTATCAACTGCTGACCGCGGGCGTGCTGTTGTTGCCAGTGGTGCTGTTCAGCGGCGATCTTGCGGCGATGCAATTCAGCTGGATTGCCGTGACCAGCCTGGCATTTCAGACGCTGGTGATTTCCTGCGCGGCGCTGTTGCTGTGGTTCGCGCTACTGCGCCGCTACTGGGCATCGCAGCTGGGGGTATTCTCGTTTCTGTCGCCCATCTTCGGGGTGATGTTTGGCGCACTACTGCTTGATGAGCCATTGACCGTCAGTTTCTTGGTTGGCGGATTCATGCTGTTAGCCGGAATTGTCACTGTCTCACGCGGCTGATCCTTGATGCAGTTATCGAGCCTGTCTGTGGCGAGCGAATGGGCTAGATCTTGGCGTTCATGCCACCAGTTTTTCCACCATCAGGATGATGGAGTGGATCACCTTGATATGGATCTCCTGGATACGGTCGGCGTAGCCGAAGTGAGGAACCCGAATCTCGACATCGGCTAGCCCCGCCAATCTGCCGCCATCCTTGCCGGTCAGCAGTATGACGGCCATGTTCTGCGCTCTCGCGGCTTCGACGGCCTTGATGATGGTGGCGGAATTACCCGAGGTCGAAAGAGCGAAGAGCACGTCTCCCTGCCTGCCGACGGCCTCGACATAGCGCGAGAACACGTATTCGTAGCCGAAGTCATTGGCAACACAGGAAAGGTGGCTGGGATCGGAAATCGCGATGGCTGGTAAGCCCCGGCGGTCGTCCCGAAAGCGGCCGGTGAGTTCTTCGGCGAAGTGCATGGCATCACAGTGTGAGCCGCCATTGCCGCAAGCGAGAACCTTCCCGCCGGCTTTGAAGCGTGCCGCCAATAGCTCCGCTGCCTGCGCAACGGCCTCCAACTGAGCTTCGTCTTGACGGAAGCGGGACAGCACGTCCGCGGCTTCGCTCAACTGTTCTCGTACGATATTTCTCAATTCCACTTGGGGTTCCCATCGGTGTCATGGCTGGCAATGATAACAAGCCTACACCTCGGCTTTGCTGACCGGGAGTCTGTACGAGACATGGGGGGAGAGCAGACATTCGTCTCCTGGCGAATGAATTAGATAGGTGACGCTCTCATCTAATCTTCGAAGCCCACCGAGGCGCTTCCACTACCTCAAGCGCCAGCTCCACGCCAAGGCGATCCAGCATGCGACGAAAATCGCTAGCCGAATAACGCTCGTCTTCCGTCACTATCGTTCGAATCTTGCCGCTGCCCTCTGTCCCGTCGCCTAGGCTTGCGACAACGCTTTCGGCTGGGTCCAGAAAGAGACACTGAGGGCGTGCGCGTTCAAAAAACGGCTTGAGCCAGGGTAGGTGAGTGCTCGAGAGCGTCAGTGCATCGATGTCGGGCTTTCGTTCAAAGAGGGAGGTTATAAAGTCCTCGACTTTCTCTTGAGTACCTGGCGGATCGAACAGAAACGCGCCGCTCTCGACCAATTCAACCATGCTCGAAGCATTGATCAGCTCGACACTGGCCCCATCGAGATTGTGACCCGCCACGAACTCTCGCAGCATCTTGCTTTCTACGAGTGACTGGACACCCATGATCCCTATTGCATGGTTGGTTGAGGCTGTCAGCGCTTCTGTCAGCGGGGGGAATACGCCGAAGACGGGAAGCCGAGTCATTGGCCTTACATCTTTCAGCACGGTGATCGACGGGGCGTTTGACGCCACAACGATTGCTGAAGGGTCGAATGTCTCCAGAAAGCCCAGTGTCCGCCTCATGACCTGTGCCAGCTCCTCCGGCGCTTTGCTGCCGTAGGGGAAACTGGCGCGATCCGCGAAGTAAATCACGTCCTGACGGGGCAGCCGCCGCTGTATCTCGGCCACGATGGCGTAACTGCCGATGCCGGCATCGAAGACGGCAATGGGGCGGTAAAGGGTCTGTGATTCCATGAGGCGCGATCCTTATCTGTGTGAAGCAGCCAGCGCGCCACCCGCTGCCATGAACAGCCCTCCAGTAGTGCGATTGAACAGGCGGACTCGGCGGGGCGTGCCGAACCATCGGCTCACCGTTGAGCCCACCGAGGCATATGTGGTCATGGTTACCAGATCGACTACCAGCCACGTTAGCGCGAGGATCGCGAACTGCGACCACTGTGGTTGGCTGAGGTCGATGAAGTTGGGAAAGAGCGCGCCGAAGAACAGCAGATCCTTGGGATTGCTGATTCCCACGGTGAAACCCTTGGCGAATAACCGGCGCTTGGAGCGAATACTTGCTGTGGGCGCGCCAGATATTGCCAAAGGTGCCGACATCGGCTCGGCGGGCGCGCGCCACGCCTGCACGCCGAGATAAATCAAATACGCCGCGCCAAACGCCTTCAACACCACAAAGGCGGTTTCCGAGGTTGCCAGGATCGCCCCCAGTCCCAACGATGACAGCGCCATCAACGCGAGCGAGGCCAGTGCGCCGCCCACCACCGTCGCCAGTGCCCGCCGACGGCCATGGCGCAGCCCATGATGCATGCAGAGTAGGGCGACCGGCCCGGGGAAAAGAATCAGCGCAGTAATGACGCCGAGGTAAGTGATCCAGACGGCGAGATCCATAGAATGTCGTCCTTATGCGAGAGTAAGGATGTAAACGGAAGGGTCTAGCGAGCTTATCCCATCGTTCGACAGGGAGCCTCGTTCAAAAATCATTACCGTGCATTGGACTATGACAGCGCCCAAGGCAAGATGAAAATCGACGAGCAGCGGAAATGAACGGTCGGGCTCGGCTATCACTTCTCCGACCCAGCGCGGAAGTCGCGAAGGTCGGTAACTCAGATATTGGTCTTCACGATGAAGAATTTGGAAGTCTTTCAGCCTGGCGCTGAACACGGGGAGGCGTTTCTAGCCGCTGTTCAGCGTAGCGAATCCATTTTTGATACGTGGGTTTTCCCACCAGATACGCCGGAGAAATACGCTGATCATCTGCGCCGGTATTCAGCGGATACGCACTACAGCTACTTGGCCAGGGCAAATGACGGCACCCTGGTTGGCTGTATCAACCTGAACGAAATCGTTCGCGGCGCGCTCCAGTCCGCGTATCTCGGCTACTACGCGTTTAGCCCCAACCAAGGCAAAGGGTTGATGAAGGAAGCTTTGGGGGGTGTGATCTCGCTCGCGTTTGGCACGCACGACCTTCATAGGCTGGAAGCCAACATTCAACCAGACAACATGCGGTCGGTTGGTCTGGTCAAGTCCCTGGGCTTGCGGTTGGAAGGGTATTCGCCGCGATATCTGAAAATTGCTGGTGAATGGAGAGATCATGAGCGCTATGCCATCACGGTGGAAGAGTGGGCTTCGGAGGCAGGAGCCGTCCAGCGAGTCGATTCAAGCGCACCTGATTCCAGGATTTAAGCAGAACACCCAGTTCTGAAACGGCCGATTAGCGTTCAAATGCTCGATGCCAATCCAAGCAGATAATCACGGCACTGGCCGTCGGATGACACCTCAAAAAGAGAAGATCAATTGTATGGAATGGGAATTTTTACTGATTTTTCTGCCAGCGTGCTTCGCTTTGAATATGGCCTTTGGCCCGAATAATTTGCTGGCGACGACCAACGCTGCGCGCGTCGGCCCGTTGAAAGCTGTCATCGCCTCATTCGGCCGGTTCGCTGCGTTCATTCCCATGATCGCGATTGCGGGTATTGGCATGGGCACGTTGTTGACCACTTCCATGTGGTTTTTCATCGCCGTGAAGTGGGTTGGGGCGGCCTATCTGGCGTGGCTTGGCATCAAGCTTATGATGAGCAAACCCCAGTCGGTGGTCGTCGAAGGGGAAGCACCTCAATCGATGGGCTCGCTGATGCGTCAGGAATTTCTAGTGGCTGCCGGCAACCCCAAGGCGATCCTGGTCTTCACCGCTTTTCTGCCGCAGTTCGTGGCGCCAGAGCATTACGCCTTAAATTTCACCGTCGTGGGCGCGCTGTTTCTGGTGATGGAGGTATTCGCGATCACGATCTATGCCGTGCTGGGCAGCAAGATCGGCCGATACCTGCGTAACGGCAAGGCGATGCAGTGGTTCAATCGTGCCAGTGGCGCGCTGATGGTCGTCTTCAGTATCGGCATGTTGGCAATGAAGCGGCCTGTGAGCTGAGTTGCATTCAGCATCAGCGGATTTCATTTCAGCTGCATCAGCCTTGGCGCAGAAGTGAGCGCCACCGCGAGGGCGTGACGCCGAAGGCTCGACCGAAGGCACGCGTCATATGGCTTTGATCGGCGAAGCCCGCCGAAAGTGCCACGTCGCTCAGGCTCACTCCCGACGCGATCTGTCGGCGTGCCAGGTCCAGCCGGCGCAATGTGAGGTAGCGATAAGGGCTGGTGCCGAAAAGCGTGCGGAAGTCTCGGGATAGCGTCCAGCGCTCTTGCCCGGATACACCCTCGAGATCTTCCAAGGTCACGTTTTCGCAGCGGTGCGCGTCGAGATAGTCCCGCACCCGATTCGCGGTGTGATAGTCCAAGGTCAGGCGCTGGCGAGAGGCGCCGCTATCGCTGTTGGCCTCCAGCGCGGCGGCAAGGTCCGCGATGCCGTCGTTCTCTTCCAATGAATCGAGTGGTGACTCCAGCGAGAACAACAAAGGGCGAACCGCGTGAGTCAGACGCGGATCGGTCGATAATCCTCCGGGCACATAGGGAAGCGACTTGCCGCCCAACGCCGCCTGAATGAGCGAAGGCGCCACGTAAAGCATGCGGTAGTGAAAGCCTCGTTCGTCGCCAGCATGGCCATCGTGGGCTTCATCCGGGTGAATCACCATGACCGTGCCGGGCAAACTGGAACGGTGGCCGCGGCGGTAATGGAAACTCTGAACGCCGCTCAGCGTAATGCCGATGGCGAAAGTGTCGTGGCGATGCATGCTGTAGGCGTGGCCCTGAAAGCGTGCCTCCAGACGCTCGATGCGCGTGGGCTGCGCGACAACGCACCAATCGGCCTTCATATCGAGCATGGCAGCTCCGCTCAGAGACTCGGGAGGACGTAATCGAAGAGCATCATGACGGCGACGATAACGAGCAGACACGCCATGATGCGATTACACGCGCGAAAGTATCTCGGATGATTGACCCGCTTACCAACCAGCTTGCCTAAACCGAAGTAGAGCGCGGGTGCGCCACCGCCGCCCAGTGCGATCAATGTCGAACAACCGATCAGCGCGATAGCGGTGATATCACGAGCCGGGAACATGACGGTGGTGATGGGGATGACGACGAGTGAGTTCTTCGGGTTAAGCAGTTGCATGAGAAACCCGTTACCGAAGCTCAGCCGACTGGCGCCTGCCTGGTTTTCGCTATCGGAGGTATCTGGCGCCGAGCGGAATACCTTGAATGCCAGGTAAAGAATATAGGCACTTCCCGCGAGCGCGATATAGGGAATCAGCCCCTGCACGATCAACATCTGGCCCGCGAAACCGATCACGGCGAACCAACAGAATATCGCCAGCGCAACACCGGCGAAGAAGCCCCACGTCTCTCTAAGCGGGGCGGTTAACCCCGCATTCAGGCTCAGCAAATTTACCGGGCCGGGTGTATACATCACGGTAAATGCGTACAGCATGATCTCCATCTCTCTGCCTCATTCGTAATCCCGTTCCAATGGGATCGATAGGCTAGAGAGCTTGGTGAGGAAGTTCTTGAACGATCCTGCAAAGGGCGCTTCGCGACTTGTGGCGGGTTACGTTCCGATGATAGGGAAAGGCGCTTCCAGTGCACTATAGAAATTGGACCTATCGGTATCCAGTTATGGGCCTCGTTAGCGACAAGATGATGTCCTGCCCGAGTGGCGCCGAGTCGGTACACTTCGAGGAGCAACTCGCCGAGATGGATGCCATGCATTTATACGTTATACGACACGGGGAAACCTGGGCCAACGCCGAACAGCGCTACCTCGGGTCTCTTGATCCCGAGCTGACCGAACTGGGACGGCAGCAATCCGAAACGCTCAATATCAATAATTATGCCTTATTAGCTACTCACCCCGATTTGATTCGCGCCAAGTTGAGCTATCGAGTTCGTTTGCCGTGTCATTCAGTATTTCCATGTCTGCATAGGGTTGCCGACGGCAAGCCTCGAGTCGACTTGCCAGATCGCCGACATGGATCTCCAGCTTGTGCCCGTCCGAATCGAGAAAATAGAAAGAGTTTCTCTCGCTAATATTGTCTCGCCATTCTCGAACGCCATGAGCCTGCAGATGATCTAAGGTCGAGGGGAAGTCTTCTTCCATGACGGTCAACAAAGAAAACCTTGCGGGGCGCAGCTAATAAAATGACTCTAATTTCCTGAAATCAGCAATACTGCCGCTCACTCGAGAGAACACATGAACGAGGCCATCACACTGAGTGTTACCGTCGATCGCCCTTGGCGTTCGCTTTACGAGGCGTTCTGGCGACCAGAGGCGTTTCCGACCTGGGCGTCGGGGTTGGGTCGATCTCGGCTCAGCCAGCAGGGCGAGCGCTGGTTGGCGCAGGGGCCGGAGGGCGCGGTTGTGATCCGTTTTACGGACCACAACCCTTACGGCGTCATGGATCATTGGGTCGAGCTGGCGTCGGGCGAGTCGGTCTACGTGCCATTGCGGATCATCGCCAACGGTGACTGGGCGGAAGTTCAGCTGACGCTCTTCCAGCAGCCGGGCGTGGATGAGGCGACGTTCGCCCGCGATGCCGCTTGGGTTCGGCAGGATCTGCAGGCATTGAAAGCCTTGGCCGAGGCGCCGTGAATTTCGAGACGGTGGCGATCATCGCCTGTGCTTATCTCGTGGCTGCCTTCGTCAAGGGGGCGACAGGTTTGGGGTTTTCCACCTCCGCGCTGCCCATTCTGGCGCTGGGGCTGGGCCTGAAATCGGCCATGCCGCTGGTGATCATTCCTTCCCTGATCAGCAACGCCATCGTGATGAAGCAGGCGGGGCATTTCGGCGAGACGCTGCGCCGCTTCTGGCCAATGTTTCTTGCGACTGTTCCCGGGCTGCTGATCGGCCTCGCGGTGCTCGATTTCATCGATAGTCTGGTCGCCGGGGCGATCCTCGGCGCGGTGTTGATTGCCTATGGGGCGTTCACGCTGTTTCGCCCCGGCCGGCCGATGTCGACTCATCTGGGGCGCAAACTGGCACCGGTTTCCGGCTTTCTCACCGGTTTGGTGAATGGCATGACCGGATCGCAAGTGATGCCGGTATTGCCGTTCCTGTTGGCGCTCCGACTCGATCCCAAGCGGTTTATCCAGGCGATTAATATCACCTTCAGCCTCTCGAGCCTGATCATGGCTATGGGCCTGGCCAAGCTGGGGCTCATGACGATCGAATCGATCTGGATCTCGTTGCTGGGGCTAATACCCGTCTACGTCGGCACCAAGATCGGCGGCATCGTGCGCCAGCGGATGGATGCCGACACGTTCCGCAAAGTGGTGCTCCTGATGCTGATCGTCTTTGGTGTGGTGCTGGTCGGCAAGACCGCGCTGGCGTGATTCGTGCCGCGTAGCGTCATTTGGCGAATGCTCGGAGCCGGACGCGACCGCGGTTTGGCGTTTCAGTCGTCGGCGTGCTGCCGAATTGGGTGCCTCGCGACGGTGTGGTTCAGGCGGTGTTCCCGTCACGCCGCGGCCTGCTGCCGGCCGTGCGCCAGCTGATCGACTTCCTCGCCGACAACTTCGAGCAGGACGATTTCACGACAGACGTAGCGGAAAAATTTGGTTCTTCGCAGATTAGCGTGAATTAGACAGGATAGAGAAACGGCGGTAAATCCAGATAAGCTGATGTTCACCACAAACCTCAGCCACTCACCGGGATACCGCCGTCACCATGAATGCTAGCGTCTG
>Ga0207878_100368_pt1 | contig 17785 bp, 10 predicted proteins | sample LinPmetageLP41_FD_184053 | JGI IMG/M metagenome (GOLD analysis project Ga0207878, IMG submission 184053) | Marine viral communities from the Pacific Ocean - LP-41 (SPAdes) | ecosystem: Environmental > Aquatic > Marine > Oceanic | place: Pacific Ocean | collected 2010-08-27 | reverse complement strand
GATGCCTTCCCAACCGATCCAAGCGAAACTGTCGACACCGACGGCGATAACATTGGTAACAACGCGGATACTGACGACGATAACGACGGTTACACCGATGCCGACGAAGTAGCAGCGGGCACTGATCCGTTAGACCAGAACAGCGTTCCGGCCGATAACGACGGTGATTTCATTTCGGATGTTACCGACACAGATGATGATAATGATGGTGTCGCTGATGCTGTGGATGCCTTCCCAACCGATCCAAGCGAAACTGTCGACACCGACGGCGATAACATTGGTAACAACGCGGATACTGACGACGATAACGACGGTTACACCGATGCCGACGAAGTAGCAGCGGGCACTGATCCATTAGACGAGAATAGCGTTCCGGCGGATAACGACGGTGATTTCATTTCGGACGTTACCGACACTGACATCGATGGTGACGGCTATACCAACGATGAAGAAGCGCAAGTAGGAAGTGATCCGTATAATGCAGATAGTTTGCCATTAACAATTACCATAGGGTCCGAAAACAATCAGCAGGTATATCAAAACCGGTTTAACTTAACTGGATTGGTTTCGAGCGTTGGTCTTAGTGGAATTAGTTTAAGAATATCTTCGGGAAGTGATAGCACTTTGCCTGTGATTAATGATTCAGGATATTTCTCACAAACGCTCCCTTTAAATATAGGTGTTAATACATTTGATGTAATTGTAGGGGATAGCTTAGGCCATCAGGTTACAGAAACTTTCGAAATTACCTATCTAGCCCCTTTTAATATCAATAGCATTTCTCCAGTAAGCGGCAGCACATCCGGCACACAAACACTCCAACTAAATGTATCTATTGAAGTGCTGAGCGGAAGTGCGCCACAGGTACGAGTTGGCGATGTAACCTTAGATATTCTTCAAAATACCGACTCGATTGTTGAGTATCAAGGTGAAATAACATTACTGCCAGGAGAGAATGCCCTGTCTTTAACTGCAGTATCGTCTAATAAATCTGTCATTCAGGATGTGAATTATCGGTACACTCCAGAAGATAACGATGATTACGCTCCTCCTGTTTTTGTTCAGGTTCTTCCAGATCTTGGCCATAGGACGGCATCTAGTACGATTTCCGTATATGCGAAGATTACATCATCAGTAGGGCGTTTGTCCGGCACTATTAATGGCGTGGATGTTTCAATATCGAATCAAAGTGGTGATAACTACGTTTTAGCAACTGAATTTCCTGTTGAGGAAGGCATAAACACCATTGAAATAGCGGTGACAGATGCTTTAAACCAAACAGAAATCGTGACGAGGGAGGTCGAAGTTGATCGCACAGGCCCCGAGATTGTTTTCGACTCACAATGGTTAGCGCTACCCCAAGTGAACGAAACTCCAACACCAAGCGTAAATGTTTCAGGCCGAGTTCTTGGGGATGATGTTGCATCACTGAAAATAAATGGTGTAACCGTTAACCTAAGTTCATCAGGAGGTGAGTATAGCTTTAATACTAACGTCTTAGTGCCCGCCGAAACTGAAACGTTACTTCAGTTTTCTGCTAAGGATGATTTGGGCAATAAAACGCTTCAAGATTTCTATTTTTCGGCATTGAGCAGTGTGCAGTTGGAATGGATAACTCCCGAGTTTCCAGCTACCTGGTATGTCGAGACAGGAACGGGATACCCTTTTGCCGTGCAGCTCATCGACGGTACAGGTGAAGAAGAGCTGAGTGCTGTATTGCTCCCAGATAATATAAACTTACCTTTGCAACGCCTTGGCGATCTTGCCACTGGCACATTCCCTGCGGATCTCTCGCCAGGCGATTACACAATAAAAGCGGTTGTTTCATTTGGTGTTTATGAATACGCCATTGAAGGTAGTCTAAATGTCATAAGCCGAGAAGACATACCGTTGGAAATTGTTAGTACAGAGCCGAGTAATTTAGCAGAAGGCATTGAACCGGATTCTCCGATCATCGTTAATTTTAATCGCCCAGTAGATCCCGCAGCGATGGGAATGGAAATTAAAAGAACCCTTCATGGCAAAACCTACATTAACAAAGATATGCCTGGTACCAGCTTTCTACAGGCAAAGGGGCAAGTGTTAGAAGACGTTAATATCTCTCGTCAGTCCGTACAGGGTGGCATGTCGCTTGTGAATGGCGACACAACATTAGTTTTCTATCCGGAAGCCGATCTAGGATACGGCGCTGAGATCTATTGGGAGGTGCTTAGCAATGGCGAGGTCGTAGGGCGGCAATACTTTACGACCCGCGATCTACCAACCTACATTGAAGGTGGGGTAGTTGATACCTTGGGCCAAGTGCGCGCTGATCTCACGGTTGAAATTAAAGAACTTGGTATACGTACAAAAACCAATAACGATGGTGGCTATGCATTTGGTTACGGCTCCACCGCAGCAACCGACATTCCTGAAGGCGAATACCACCTAGTGGTAAACCCCGATGGTGTAATACCTGAGTTAGGAGTGGTGTCTATTCCCGTCTCTATTACGGGGTCTATTCGTAATAAGATCCCTTTATTGCACGTACCTAATAAAGATTTAAGTATCCCAGAGGTAGCCGTATCGACAACCCCACAAAAAGTTCGACTCGCACAAGGCGCCGTAACATTTAATTTTAGTGGCGGAGAAATCGAATTTCCCAGCGAACAACACACCATGCACGCCCAGTTTATTCCTATGTCATCCAGTGTTAGAGAACTAGACGAAGGCCTGAGTACGTTTTGGGTTTATCAGCTTCAACCATTTGGTATCACCCCATTAGAAGGGGTAGAAGTAGAGCTTGAGCTACCAGCTTATAAAGGGGGTTTTGAGTACTTACCAAATGCGGGTGATAACACAATTACCAAATATGTTTTGATGGTTGGCTATAACCCAGATAAAGACATCATAGAAGCCGTCGGCCTTGCCGAAATTACAGGTACCACACTCACCAGTGTCGGCGCTATTGATTACGCCACCTTAGATTACATCGGCTACAGCTCAGTTCTACCGATACACGAGCCATATATCGAACAATATTTGAATAATACGATGAGCTTTATCGCACTGGTATCGCACATAAAAACGGAGCGACCATGAGTATTAAAAGGATTTTAACCCAGTGTTTAAGTATTTTACTGGTATCAATCTCAGCGCATGCATTAGATCCAAATGGATTTGAGCAGTTCATGCACGTAGGCCATGTATATGCTCGTACCGTTGTTACCACGGAAAGTGGTGAGCCTATGTGGGCGGAATACAACGAACAAGGAGGCCATACGCATATTCATAGCCTAGATGGCAAACGGGGGACAGTTTTTTCTGCAACTCAAATTCGTACGTACATTGATTTATTTGAAGACTTAAAAGGGCGCTACAACGGGGATGTGGAAATTCTCGATGCGCAAAGTTTTTCAACGTCATTAGTATTAACCGCTGATGGGCGAGAGATCACCAATTGGCCAGTGTTACCGTCTGATGCTATTACTGTGGTTATTCCTACTCAGACTCACCGATTTAATGCGACAGGATCAAGCATTGAACACTACGCATTCCCGATTGATATTCGTTCTTTCAGTTCCTTAGGTGAGGATGTAGAAACCGTACTTATTGATTCATTAGGGCAATCGCTTTACGAAAGTGACGAACGACTGGGCTTGTTAACAGCTTTTTATATTGAAGCCGGTTCAAAAGGCCCAACCGACGCGACCGAGTATGAAAACGCCTCAAGTTTGATTCGGTTAACAGGTGATGATTATGAAGTCTTAGGCCCTGTTGGTGGTGTTTATATTGATGCGAATACTGGGTATCGTCCGGTCGCGACCTCATCAGAGGATGATGGCCAATATGTACTGAAGGGCCCTGTAGTGCCTTGCCCAGGATTTGGATATCAACCTGTAGTTGAAGCCTATGCCACACTTTATTATGCGAATTTTAGCCCTAGAGGTAATCCAGTAATTCCTTATTATTTAAAGCATACGGGATATCATATATGCAATGGTTGGGCTGCTTTTCCTGGTGCATATATAGGTCAGTTGTTGGCTTATGAAATGGTCGTCGGCCAACCCGAAAATGTCGCCAGACTCAATTACGCCATTGGCGTAAATGTTCTTGGTGGACTTGTTGCACTGCAAGGCGTTGAAGTCAGCGATACGTCAATAACCGAATACAGTGCAGAGATGTCTCCAGAATCGCTTGATATGGTTGCTGACGACTATGATGGCGATGGTGAGTTAGATTCTACGGTGAGAGGAAAATTAAATACTGAAGGTGGTTTTGAAGCCGATGCCGAGGGTCAGCTTTATGGCGTATATTTCTCTTCTAGTTCCCGTGAAGACGGCCAACCGAATATCACACGCGTTATGGATGTTGCGCCCAATGGAAGCCATGAAGGATTAGTCAGCAGTATCTCTAAAGAGGATCTCGGAAAGACGGATATACTCGTTTTCAGGGAATCTACGGGGGAACTAATTACCCAGCGCAGTGGCATGAATCCTTATGAAATTGGGATTGTTGGCGGCACGGGAGTAGGCGAAGCGAATTCATTTCGTTACTCGCTAGCTGTCCGCAGTCCTGAAGATATGCACAGCTTTAAGGCTAGCGCTCATGACGATTTCATCGGATGGCAAGCCGATGCAAAAATGAACCCCGCATTGCAAAGCTATAAAGCAGACTTTATACGCACGGGCGAGACGGTGAGGGTTGTCGCTATTAATAGGCCTACTGGCTACATAGGCAGTGCGACGGTAGCGATTACTTCAGCAGCCTATGGTGGAGATGTTACTGTATACGTTCCCCCGATTATTATGTCGCCTCCCAATTTAAAAGTGTGGGCCACGCGTCGCTACCAGCCTCAGGGCCTATTAAAAAACTCCGACCAAGAACGTAACATCATCGCCAATGGAGGCGCGGCAACCACTGACGATTACGTTGTAGAAGTGCATACCGAATGGATGGACCAAAGCGGATATCCGCTGCCGCATGGCCTAGCAGGCTATGGCTATACCGGACGCCTCACAAAACAGGTCGACGGTGCCGGAGAATCCGGCAGCGATACCTTCGACAGTAACGTTACCGAATTCAGCATCGATCCTGGTCGGCAAATGCAGGTACTCAAGTTTGGGGCCGACGAACCCTATCACCACTACGTACAAGTGAATGGCTACCCATCCAGCGAAGAAAACGACTTCTCTGCCGGCGACCTAACCGGTGTTTTACGCCATCGCCCCAACCGCTACGTACCGGTAAAAGTGCCACTGTATGACGAACAAGGCACCATTGACGACCAAATAGCCGTTGCTAATAGCGATGACGACAGCCTAACAAAAGCCGATGTTGATGCACGCTTTGGCTGGGTCTACCGCCCAGAACTCAGCTTCAGCATGATTGACCTTATGGTCAGCGAAATAAACGAAGAAGATTTACTCAACCCGAGCAACACCATCAACCTGCTTAACGAAAAATCCCCCGTGATTAGCAGTACCGCCGATCTGGTTAAAGTGATTTTTAATTTAATTGGCTCAGAATACGAACGCATCACCTCGCTTGATGGCGAGCAGCAATACATCTTCGCCCTTGGTGATCAAGAAATCGAAGTCACACTGGATAAAGGCAAAGACGGAAGTGAAGAACAACAAATCAGTTTCAGCAATCTTGAATACCTCAGTGAACTCGAAGTAGAGGATTACCTGACGTTGAGTTTGTATTTAAATCAAGATGCGCAGAATACGTTGTGGAAGTGGGCTTTCACCACGCTGGATGTCGACATCGACTCAGACAACAATAATGGCTTCGAATCGCCCGATAGAACCCCAGAAGAAGAAAACATAGAAAAGACTCAACAACACACCGGTAAGCGTATTCGGGTCAACACCGGAGATATTAACAACAATGATATTCCCGACTTTGCAGAATTTGACTATCTAGATGAAACCGGTGCGCGCATAGGTAAACCCTTTGTGCCTTTTGTGGTTGAAATCCCGCCAGAAGTGCCCATCGTTAGAGCGACACTCAGTTTTCAATATAGCGGTTCAGATCCCCTTGGCGTCACCAGCATTGACGACCCTGATAATGAAGGCAAAAAAATCTACACCGCCGCAGACGGGATACAACGTTTATGGCGTAAAAATGGAACAGAAACACGTGATCCTAAAGGAGTCACACAAGGCGGTGACTATTTAAATCCCGACAGCACCTATACCCTACTGCAATTAGGTTATAGCGATGACAATCGAATCCAGAATTTTTATGTAGAAGGGCTACAACGAACAGAAGCCAAAGCCGCACGGGTGAATATCGTATTGGAGTATGAAGAATGAAAGGACGCACTGGTATTACTTACTTGGCGAACATCGGCGTCATCTTATTGAGTGTATTTATCTCAGAGGTAAACGCATATCGAGAGATTACAACGTTAGAATTTACCCTCACAGACGACGATTTATCCGTCGAAGCCTATGTTCCTATGTCGATGGCTGTTGAAGAAATATCAGAACTGGATACGGCCGATAATCGAACCATTGACGTCTACTACATTGTCGGTGGTATGCGCCTCGGTTTATTCCTTGCCGACAATGCACTCACGACTCTAGAGCAAGAAAAAAATCCTACGATTAAATGGAAATTTAGCGTCGCAGGCCGAGTATGTGAAGGCGAAGAGGTTAAGGCAAATAACAGCAACTGCAGCAACTTGGCAGCCAATACCGATTATACGGCCTCAGCAGAGGATAAAAAGAACCGCCTCTATTGGGAGCCAACAGACTGGAGCTTAGGCTTAGTCGCGGATGTTACGCTGACCTATGATTTTAATGATGCAACCGTCACTCAAATAGTGGATGGCGTCGAAATAACCGTACCGTTCTCGAATAAAACAGAAGAGTTTCGGATCGCTAACCGAACATTAACCCCAGCCGTTGCTGGGGCGGATGGTGTAGTGCCAGACCCCATGCAAGGCAGTGATGTAAAAATGCTGGAAGCCATGTTGTGGCAGTTGGGGGTAAGTCCTCAAAAAAGTAACCCAGGCAGCGAAGGGGCAAGGATTAATTCTATTCGAGGTGGGACAACACGAACAGCCTCTTGCACAACAGGTCAACCTCAACGGCGCGATACCTTTTTAAGTTATGCAAATACAGCTGCCTGCACATCAACAGAATTAATGGTAAAGCGGTTTAATATTCGTCATCGAGATACTGGGCCTAGTGAGGGGATATCAAGAACGGATGCAGAGGGCGCGCGCGGTACTATCAATGCAGAAACTCTAGGATGGCTACAAACTGATTGGAAATATTACATGCTTGCTTATACGGGGTTTAGTGATTCAGAAATTACAGGAAAAGATCATCCATCAATAGATGAATGGGTGAACGGCGTGACGGAAATATGGGCCAATGGAATCAGTGATGCGAATAGCATCGCAGTGGGAGTATACACAGATACCATCCACCAAGAAGTTCTCACAGCGTCAGGTGTGAACGATGATACCAAAACACGAAATGCATTAGTAAAGGCTTGGAAGTTACAAGAGTCTCCCTATCACTGGGGACGTAATGCTAAAAATTACCAATCGACGGCATACCGTATGACAGAGGGTGGCGGTGACGAAGAAGGCAGTTTGGGATTCAGCCAAGTTCTGTATAAATATCGTTATAGTGATCAACCTTGTACCGTACATCGACAAGCCGGACTCAATTACTACAGCCCACAAGAAAACATGAAAGGTTTTGCCGTGCATACATCAATGACGTCGACAGCAGCTGTAGCCGGTGAAGTGAATTGTGGCTCTGGCGGCATGTACCGCGCGTTTCAAGATGCCAGTTTTGCACAAAATTTTGAAGCCGAAATCGATAATTTACGAAGCTATCAACAGGGAAGTGTTGTGAAAATATATGGAAATGAAGATCGGCAAGAAGACGCCTACGAAAAGCTATCCAAAGGCGTTGCATACTACAACAGCAATACCCCCGGGTTTAATCAAAGAAGCTGGCCACTTTTGTTGAAAACTAAAGTTAATCCCGTCGATAATACCCTTACAGAAACGGATGAATCGACCTCAAATTCAGGCGATAACTGTTTTACATGTCGATACACGATACAAATACGAAACGAAAAATACGGATTGCCGTATCGGAAGTATATCTGGCAAGGAGGCACTGGGTTGGACTTAGATAATGATGGCGTCATAGCGACAGTGCCAAACAATGAAGGTATTGTTGAATCAGAAATCCCTTGGTGTTTTGGGTATGGGGAGCAGGAGTGGTTGAGTGGAGTTACGTATGCTCAAGTAAGGCAAAATGCATCAGATACAGATGTCGACGGTGCTCCACAAACGCCGGTTGGGCGATTAACTTGTAATTAATGAGGTATATATGAAATTTTTAAAAAATATAATTATAAGTTTAGTCGGCCTTTCGATACTGAATTTTTCTCAAGCCTTGGAATTTGTGGATGGAACTCGTCAAGAGTTTGGAATGAATTTTACTGATGAACAACGACTAGCATTGCCTGTTATTAGTAAAGCGATAAAGGCAGCTGGTTTAGGCAATAAATTAGGAATGAGTGTGTCATTTTTGAATATGGCTGAAACTAATGATTGGTACAGATTATATGAGGGACCGTTCATAGTTGGTGTTGATGTATCACAATCAAAACTACTAGGGAACTGGCCTATTAAATACTGGCCCTCCGAAGCTATAGAAACTGAAGTTTTACAACGCTATGACAGAGTTCGAGTTAGCTATGACAATCTAATGATGAAGCCTACCTATCCTCTGGGTTGTTTAAATGACACACCGCTGCGTTATGGCGACCTCGAAGGCGATGGTATCAAAGAGCTGGTTGTTGTGGTGGGTAACCGGTTGTTAGTCTTTTCTCCAGCCGCCGAAAAAATCGTATTCTCGTTAAATATGCGGGTAGATGATTGGATGATTGAAGAAGATACTCAAGCCCACCTTGAATATTATCCCCCAGGACTTGAAAAGCGATTCATCCCTTATTTTCAAAGTGGTGCTAATCCAGATTATGCAACCGAACTACCGGGTTATCGGGGATATGGGAAAATGTATGTCGGCGATTACGATAATAATGGGCGTACCGATATATTGGTATGGCGAAAGTTGTATATGTCAACAACCCTAATTTCAGCAAAGGGTTTTACCAACGTCAGAGACAGCTTCTATCATTTTGAAAAATCTGATGATGGAGAGTACCAACAGCAGATTACGCCTGATGTATTAATTGAAGGTTGGATGAGAGCCGAAAACCTCACTTGGAGCCAAGGCTTCCCAAGTAAAAGCGAATGTGCAGGCGAAGAAGGTCAGCTTATTCCAGAAATGCACGATCCATTACTCAATGATCCCGACGTTCTTTTATAAAGTCAGCTGTTAATTCTATAAAAAATAGGCTCGATAGAGAGCCTATTTTTTATAACCATTCAACCACCCAAGCCCCCATGCCTGACTGATACTAATTTTTCAGCATACCTTACTGCAATTAGGTTATAGCGAAGACAATCGAATCCAGAATTTTTATGTAGAAGGGCTACAACGAACAGAAGCCAAAGCCGCACGGGTGAATATCGTATTGGAGTATGAAGAATAATGAATGGAATTTTCTCATTAATCACATTCAGTTTATTTTTTCTGCTGTGTACATCAGAAACCTATGCCAACAGACAGCTATCGGTATTGGAATTTACATTGACGGAACCGGAATACAAGTTAGAAGTCGTATTAATGACTATCGGCGATGAGTATGACTTTACGGTATACGAGCACGGCAAAACATACAGTGCTGATACCGGTGGTGAACCTAGTTTTTATGATTGGATCATGGCTCAGTCTGATGGCGAACTTCCTGGTGAGTCTTATGATCTCCCTATTTGGTACAAAACCTACGAAAAAGATCTCGATGCAGCGAAAGCAGCGTTAAATTTTGCTAATTAAGCATTTGCCGATATGGTGGATAGTTTCGACAATGAAATAATCGATATTTAATGCTACAGGATCAAGCATTGAACACTACGCATTTCCGATTGATATTCGTTCTTTCAGTTCCCTAGGTGCGAATGTAGAAACCGTACTTATTGATTCATTAGGGCAATCGCTTTACGAAAGTGACGAACGAGTTGGCTTGTTAACGGCTTTTTAGCTAATAATATACGTGTGAATAATATTTCATTATAGATTGATCAAGCCCACATCCTTGTAGGTTAAGGTGATGCAGCAAGTGCTCAAAGACGTCTTACTGAGATTGGCGTGATTTTCTAATCGTTGGCATCGGTAGATGTTCGTATTTTGACATATATTTGTTATGTTGTAGGGCGTATAAGATCTAAAGGGATGTGTGATGATATTTTTGCGGAACGATTTGTGTCTAGAGCCATTTGATGGCGCACTTCTTCGTAAGTTTTTCGATAGTAAATATTTTGCGTACTCTGGAAGCTGGGCTCGGAAAAATCTTTCTGCTTCAGGCTGCGGAAGTTTTGATTTTAAAAAAGTGAAATTGAAGCAAGCTGTACATCTTTCTAAACTCTTTCCAACATATTCGAGTGCTATTCAGCCGAGTTTAAGCACCATCGCTGCTTCTTCCGATTTGGCACAACTCCCAGACTTTAATGTAGATATGTATGAAGAATCAGGCGAAGCAGCTCCGATATTTTTTATTTTTTGAGAGATATTTCAGATCCTTTAAGTATTCACCATTATGACGAAATATTGGCGAATCCTCAGAAAATACTTGAAAATTTTCCATATGGTGACTTCTTGGCAATGAAAGAACATGTGATGCGTAATGTTGGGGCCGGTGCTGAGACTACATTGGATGGTTGTATCTCTATCCTTACAAGCCTATATATTGACCTCGCTCCTAAGCTATCTATCAATGAGTTTATTGAAGAGCTAGTTCTGACAGATGTTCTGAAAAAATATTCCAAGAATTATGCTGTACCTCGTTATGTGTCTTACAGGTTGGATCAAATTAAGAAGGGTAGAGTAATTACACTTTCAGATTTATATAAACATTGGGGTAACTGGGAAAATGAAGGTGACCCAGAAGCTTGTGAGAAGCGTTTAAAGCGCTGGCGGTCGGGCGATAATATTCCGAATTTAACATTATTTGCGGATTTTATGCATCTAATAGGTGGTCGAAGTAGGCGTACGTTCTTCGATGAATTAGAGTGGTTAGCTTTGTTTGTAAGCATTCAATTGATTCAAAAATATCTAGGAGCTTTTGATGTGCAATCCGATAGTAAGCTGATGTCAGAAAATTTTTATCGAGAAAGAATTCATTTCTGGCACGCGAAGCTAACCGAGCAGTATTCAGATGTGTTGGAACGAAGAGCTACTGAGATAGAATCGGAAGCAGGCGGCCCCAATTGAGGCCGCCTCGTGAACTACTTGCGTGGAGGATTGTTACCTCGACCGCCGCCTGATGGGTTGCCAGTAGTGCTTGGGCCGTTTGGTGGTGTGTTCTTACTCATAGTCTTACTCCTTATATGAATGATTACTCGGCGCGCTGAGTGAGACTATAAAAACATGAGGGTGAATCATCGCATAGGGACATTTGGTGGTAATTTTAGTCTCGCTTTACTGAATTGAATGTAACTTGTATCGTTGCCATAGCGATAAGAATGGAATCTGAGAGGGTATATGAAGCTCGAATATAAGAACGGTGTCAGAATTACCAAATTTGCCCATGAGAAAGACGCATTCGAGGCTGCACTAGACGAGCATGAGCGCAGAGCGAGAGAGTTCTATGTTAAGGACTCTCAGTCGAGTGTTGAGGTGGATCGTAAGAAGGCACTTGCAGAGTCGCTTGCTTTTCTAGCGATGGAGCGGGCGAAGCTTTCAACTATTTCTTCGATTCAGGCACAGCTTCGAGAGTATCGAGCCCAAGGAATGCTGGCACACAAGGATAACTCTGACATGTGGAGCCGAGCAGATGCCCTTGATGTGATGGCTGCGGAGGATCATCACCCTACTAAAGTGCTCGAACAAAATATGGCCGCAGAGGGAGTGCCTAAACCTAGTTCGCAGCATACAGCCCATCACATTTGTCCTGGAAAGGGAAAGCTTCTAGATACGACCCGCGAAGCACGAGATCATCTTCATATTCATGGCATCCGTATTAATGATCCAGCTAATGGTGTTTATCTAATCCACAAGGACAAAGATACTCCGCACTGGGATATTTCGGCCTCTCGTGGTCATCGTAAGTATCACACTCATGATTATGAAGAATTACTGTGGAAGCGACTGGCTCCGCTGCATCACATTGATCAAATCAAGACTGAGCTTCAGATCATTGGTAGGATCATTCAGCACAACGAGCCTAAAATGGCTTTTTCAAATATGAATACACGGCAGGCCATATAATGAGTTTCTACGCCTTAGAGCGTGATGGGTACGAGTATCTCTTTCTCGATCTCACAAAACGGGATGTACTTCGCCGAGCCCCCAGAGATAAGGACCTAGAATTTGATGACGTCATGAAATTCAGCCAGAGCTCTAGACCGATGAAAGACTGGTGGCCCGAGCTTGAAACCACGCTTCGAGCCAATGAAGATATTGTATCTCCTAAGATGCCTGATCTTTCAATATGGTCAGGAGGGGCAGCCCTAGTCTTATATCCACGGGGATATCGTCTGTTAGGAGAGTGGCTCTCGCAGTTTGGAGAGCTTTTGCCGGTTAAGGTAATGAATCAATCTGATCCATGTTGGATCTTTAATTGCTGTGCCAAGAAAGACGTCGATCCCGAAAAGAGCTCTTGGGAGTATGTGGACGACATGCCCCTTCATATCGAAAGTATCGGTTTTACTGAGTTTGAGGATGATCCCGTTATCTTCAAAACTGACTTTGATAACTGTTCATTCCTTTATTGTGGCGAGAGATTTAAGGCAGCGGTAGTGGAAATGGGCTTGGAAGGGCTAAGTTTCAGGGAGTTGCCTTGATTCGTTAGATTGCTAAAAACCACTACCAAATGTCCCTATTGAGATAACTCATTAATTGACCACACTATTCTTGTTCTGTATTGGTAACGCCGCTGTTATTAGATGGACAAGAAATAATTATAATTTTTCTAGTTTTTAGAGCGGTTTTAACTCTCCTTGTTTGGGATTGGTGTATTTGGCCAGAATTGTGGTGTTAAAAGCGCTTGGAGCTGATTGGCAAAGAGGAATGTGCAGTGGTCGAAAAATTGGAAATTATACATGCATTTAAAGTTTGGGATGGACATGCTAAACATCCATATACGGTTAGTTTTATTGACGATCGAATTAGCTGTTCTCACTGTAGAAAGGTAAAAGGGCTGCCGACGTTTAGTAAAAAAGAAGTGGAGTATAATAATACTAAGATGAGTTTTTTAAGTATCAGTAATGGAAAGGAGTCAACAATGAACGAAGAAATACAAGATAGTAAGTTAGCAATAGATTGTATCATGTTCAAGCAAGGACAAGACTCATTACTTGCAGATAAAGATACTGTTAAAGAGGGTCTGCAAAAGATAAAAAATAAGTTGTCGGACCTTAGTAATATTAGAAACTTACATTTTTTACTTGGTGCTGGCGCTAGTTCTGATGCTATACCTGCGATGTCAGATCTGCTTTCTATTGTTGAAAAAAGGATAAATAGCGCTGAGACAAAAAAAGAAATTAATGACATAGATGGTGCGTTATTGCATGATGATCTTAAAGAGCAATATTCGCTAGCGAAGGATAATTCATCGAATAACTTAGAACACATACTCGGAACTTTCTACTCCAAAAGAGAGTATTTGAAAGGAATAGGTGGTGATGATAAGTTAAATGATTGTCTCATTTCTTTGATCGAAAGTCAGATCTATGAGTCCATTAATATCGATATTCAATTAAAAGGGGATAGGTCATTAGCGATTTTTAAAAAGTTATACCAGAAGTTATCCCTTCGGAATAAAGATCTATCTCGTGTGAATGTTTTTACAACGAATAATGACCTCCTTAGTGAAACGGCGTTAGGTTACTTAAATATAAATTATAATAACGGATTTAGTAGTGGTCTCTCTCGAACATTCAATCCAGCGCGTTTTTCGTATACGTACTCCAGAAAAATTGATTCTGGAATGGAAAAATATGAACCACTTGAGAATATGGTGTATCTCTTTAAGCTTCATGGCTCTATTAGTTGGATTGAGTCAGAAGATAATTCATTCTTCAATATTAAAGAGATAGATGTTGTGCCGGGTCAGCCTGCTGATGAAAAAAATGTACTTATTTATCCGACGCCCTTGAAGCAAAATAAGAGCTTAGGAAGTCCATATGCTGATCTGATCAGGGAGTTCCAAAATAGGCTTCTATTGCAAAACGGTGTGCTAATTGTTATTGGATATAGTTTTAGTGATGAGCACATAAATAACGCAATATATTCAGCCTTAGCTTCTAACTCAAGCTTGAGCATTTTGGTTTTTGGTAACTATCCGCATGAGAATTTAACGAAGCTAACAGATCCTCGAATTTATCAAATTAGTGGTAAAATTGATGAAGGTCTATTCGGTGAAAGAAAAATTCATTACTTCGATTATATAGTTGATAATTTTATACCTGATCTTGATAAGGATAAAGATGCTGAGGTTCTTGAAGGTTTCATAAAAATGATGAAGTCGAAAAGGGATGGGAAGTGATGAGAATAGGCAAGATTACATCAGTTAATTTTAATCAATTTAGAGTTAAGATTTCATCAGGAATACGAGGTAATTCAGTAAATTTAGCAGGAGTCGTGTACTACTTTGGTAACATAGGTAGCTACCTGAAAACCACAAACTCAGTCGGTGAACAGTTAATATGTGAAGTTGTATCAATTTTCGATAGTGATCTTAGCAATGACTCCTCTGCTTATGATGTAGAAGGGAATCGTGAGGTACTATTAAAGCCTGTAGGTACAATTACTAAACAGGGAGGATTTAGTCTAGGTGTTGGCATTTTTCCGAGTATATATAGTGAAGTAACTATAGTTTCTTTTGAAGATATGGAGCTTATTCTAAAAAACAATAATGATGCAGGCTTGCCAGAGGAAATTCATCAAAGTTTTTACTTAGGCCAAAGCAAAAACCTTATAAATTATCCAATCCATATTAATATAAATTCCTTTTTCAATATACATTCGGCAGTATTAGGTAATTCTGGTAGTGGGAAATCCAATACCATTGCTCATATCATTCAGGAAATACATAAGAAAAAGGATTATTCAGCAACTGGATCTAGAATTCTAATATTTGATGTTAATGGTGAGTATAAAAATGCATTCATCAATTATGAAAAGTGCCAAAACTTAAATGTTACCTTTTTTAAGCCGAATATTGAGAAGGAAGAGGATTCATACAAGCCATTCTACCTTCCGCACTTTCTTATGAGTATTGATGAGTGGAGTGCATTTTTGATGGCAACTGACGCTACACAGAGGCCCTTCTGGGATAAAGTACTTCAAGAAAGCTACAAGTTCTATATGATTTCTACTCGTGAAGGTGATCAACAAATAAAACTCATTCATTATCTACGCGCTAAAGTTTGTATTTTAGTTAACACACTTATGGCTCAGGGGGATACGGATACTGCACTCATTACAGCTGCAAAAAATATTATATATGGCATCATTGAGTTGATTGAATTGGACTATGGATTAAGTGCCGCATGTAAAACTGAAGGAATGCACCAAGACCTTCAAGACCTATATAATAACTGCTCAATTTCTTTTGGTAATAATAACGATAAATTAAAAAATGCTATTGAAAAAGTAATGGGGAAAATTGACTTTGAAGCAGTTCGTGAAATTTATGAATTACGGGCTAATAAGGCGGAGTATTTCGACTATAGATTCTTAAAGCAAGCAGCAAATATGACACTGCTTGAAGAGGATGCTCGTGGGAATCGCAGAATCAGGGAATATACTTCGACAATGATGACACGATTAGATTTTTTTCTTGATAACTATGATTGCTCGTTTATGAGAGGCAGACCTGCCAATGTTACAAATTCAAAGCAATATCTTGAGTGGTTATGGGGTAAGGATTCTGACTCGCACACCAATATGGTGATTATTGATACCAGCGAAATATCGAAGGATGCTTTGGAAACGCTCACTTCTGTCGTTGCACGTCTGAACTTTTCATCGAGAAAAGAGCTTCAAGGACAGAAGCGAAGAGAAAAACCTATACATTTGGTGCTAGATGAGGCTCATCGATATATTAAGAAGGATTCGAAGTACTTACTAAGGGAAAATATATTTGAACAGATAGCTCGTGAAGGTCGAAAATACTCTTTGTACCTTTTGATCTCGTCTCAGAGGCCATCAGAGCTCTCTGAGACAGTACTCTCACAGTGTTCAAACTTCATTGTTCATCGAATTCAAAATGAAATCGACATGAGGTACGTATATGCAATTCTTCCATATTTTTCAGATGATTTTTCGAATAAAATTAAGCAGTCGGTTTCTGGTGAAGCATTGGTCTTTGGAAACTGCGTCTCAATGCCGCTTCACGTGAGAGTTAAGCAGGCTAATCCCGAGCCGAATAGTAAAAACTGCCAAATTCATAAAGAGTGGTTCAAACCATTGAAAATAACATAGAATAAAATTTAAGCGAGGAAGCTAATTGATAGACTCAGATAAAATTTCATTTGATATTTTGACTAGAATCGGTATGGAAATCTCTCCACTTCAAGCCAGGAATGATAGGAAAGAAGCTGATTTTATTGGTACGATCGGAAACGAACGATACATTATAGAAGCAAAGGTAAAAACAGATGACCCTCAATTGAAAAAAGATAAAGAAGAAGCTTTATCAGCAGGGGAGGTTCATATTACTGGAGGCTCACTAGGACCCAATGATTTAATCGCAAAAATTATAAGGAGTGGGGCACACCAGTTGAGGGCAAGTGCAGAAATACATAAACATGACTACAAAATTTTGTTTGTGGCGTCTGAAGGTATTAATAGGAGAACGAAATCAGATAACGTACTCAATACTCTCTATGGACGAACTCTTGTTCTGAACATAGATACCAAAATTTTAAAACCATGTTATTTTTTCTATAATGCTGAGTTTTTCAGACGGGGGAATGATATTGATGCTGTTATTGAATGTTGCATTGACTTCTCGGGTACTTATTCCCTTCAGTTATGCTTGAATCCATACTCAGATTGCTATCAAAATTTGAGAGATTCATCACTTTCAAAAGTTTTTGAGTCAATTATAGATCCCTTTCTTGATGAGTCGAAACAACTCTGCTATATGCCAGATGCTAATATTTCACCTTCCAAGCCAGCTGATAAATCCCTTTCCCTATATATGAACCCGATGCTCCTTCATTTAAAAGAAAAGTACAAAACAGGTTTTTTAATTGCTCTAGATTATTACTCTCCGGAGTTGACTGCTAGAGTGTTCGGTGAGCCAGAGTCTTAAAAAATTTGTTCAAGATTGATTCGCAACGTGTGGCATTTTTACTATGCGTGTGGCATTTTTACTATGCGTGTGGTTTTTCGGATGCTTAGGCATTACTTGCACCTTAATCGGGTCTTGAGGCTGTATTAAAATCTATTTTAATCGTAATTTTTTGATAACATAGAACCACTCATAGGGAGTGATTCTTAGTAAGCGCTCAAGCAACCCCACCTAAAACCCACGCCAACATCCCTTTAAGCTGTCTTCAAATTATTTGTAAGCGCTCAAACAACCCCATCTAAAACCCACGCCGAAATCCCTCTAAACTGTCTTCAAATTATTTAACGAGACAGCTCATGACCAAATCGGAACAATGGCAACAACACCTTAATCTCTGGCACGA
>Ga0207878_100367_pt1 | contig 17907 bp, 16 predicted proteins | sample LinPmetageLP41_FD_184053 | JGI IMG/M metagenome (GOLD analysis project Ga0207878, IMG submission 184053) | Marine viral communities from the Pacific Ocean - LP-41 (SPAdes) | ecosystem: Environmental > Aquatic > Marine > Oceanic | place: Pacific Ocean | collected 2010-08-27 | reverse complement strand
CGGCGTTTTGCCGCATAACGGCGTATGCTACACCATTAGCACGCTAATCCGCCTGCCCTCCTCCTCCCTGCCTCACGACCAGGACACCATGCCCGCAGACGTCTTCGACAGCCCCGTTTATCGCCAGCCCGGTTTCGCCCCCTTTCTTGCCTCGCGCCTCTGCGCGGTCTTCGCCATGCAGATCCAGGCGATCGTGGTGGCATGGCAAGTCTACGACATCACCCATGATCCGCTGACGCTGGGCTATGTCGGTCTGGCACAGTTTCTGCCGATGGTCGTGCTATTGCTGCCGGCCGGTGACGTAGTCGACCGCTTCGATCGCAAGCGCATCCTCCAGCTCAGCTGGGCCGCCCAGGCACTCTGCAGCGGGCTACTGATTCTGCTGTCGCTGCAGCAACCCGATTCGGCGGGGCCGTTCTACGCGGTGCTGGTGCTGTTCGGCGCCGCGCGAGCTTTCACAGGGCCGACACTGCAGAGTCTGCTGCCGCAGATCGTGCCCCGCGATCAGTTGGGCAAGGCGATCGCGCTCAACTCATCGATCATGAAGATCGGGGTTATCGGCGGCCCGATGCTCGGCGGCCTGCTGTACGCGTTCGGCCCGACACTGACCTATAGCGTCAATCTGGGCTGCTTCATCGTTGCGCAACTGGCGCTGGCCGGCGTGCCGGTACGCTATGCCTTCGAACGTATCCAGACCGAAGACAGCGCCTGGCAGCGTTTTACCGCCGGCATTCACTACATTCGCAACAAACCGGTGATTCTCGGGGTCATCTCGCTGGATTTGTTCGCCGTGCTGTTCGGCGGTATCGTCGCGCTGCTGCCGGTCTACGCCCACGAAATTCTTCACGTCGGCCCGGAGGGGCTCGGCGCCCTGCGCAGCGCCATCGCCGTCGGCGCCTTTCTGATGGGCCTTTACCTCGGCGTGCGCGCGATCAAACGTCATGCCGGGATGATCATGTTCGCCGCCGTCGCCGTGTTCGGCATCGCCAACATGGTGTTCGCGCTCTCCCACTGGTTCTGGCTCTCGTTCGGCGCGCTGCTGATCGCCGGGGCCGCCGACATGATCAGCGTCTACGTCCGGCTGACGCTGCTGCAACTGGCAACGCCTGACGAGATGCGTGGTCGGGTCAACGCCGTCAACATGCTGTTCATCGGTGCTTCCAACGAGCTCGGCGAGTTCGAGTCCGGCGTCACCGCCTCGTGGTTCGGTACAGTACCGGCGGCGGTCATCGGCTCCGTCGGTACGCTGGCGATCGTCGGGCTGTGGATGTGGAGCTTCCCGGTGCTGAGACGTGCCGACCGACTCGATGGCGTCGAGGAGGAACCGGTGGTAACACCCGGCGCGGCACCTGCCGGCAAGTCGGTGTGATGTCTCAATCATCGTGTCCGTCTTGATATCGGATCAGTCTGCCGCTCGCATCCGCCCTACCGTAGGGAGAAAAATACTTAAATATAACAATAGGTTGTAATATAACTCATTATCGATACTGTCGTTTTCATGAGTGCCGATACCCCTAAAAACTCGATATGCTGCTAATACTTCGTAGCAGAAGAACCATTCTTGTCGCCTGCCCCGTAGAACCCCGAAGCTAGCTGCGTAAAACCCAAGCTAGAGGCCAAGCGAGACCGCCCCATATCGAAGCGGTCCGCTTTTTCGTTTTCGGACCCCTTACGCAGGCGATAACTTCATGAACCGGCCCGCATTATCGTTTTCGATCGATGGCAATGTCGCTCTCGATTCATCGGCTTTAGCGACGCACCAGAAGTCATTACGGCAACTCGACACCTCGCAGCCCTCAGTATCGGAAGTCCATTGGCAGCGATTTTCCGTCGCTTATGACTATCCAGTCGCATTTACACGGGAAATCTTTTCCCCTGACAACTCCCTGCTGGCGGAGGTCATCTCCCGCAAGGAACCCCACAAGAATCATCGCTGCCTGATTTACGTCGATGCCGGCATTGCCGCTACCTGGCCGGATCTCGGAACCCGGATCAACGCCTACTTCGCCGCCCACGCGAGCCAGATGACCCTGCTCGCCGCGCCGATTACCGTACCGGGGGGAGAATCCATCAAGGCCAATCTCGAGACGATCAACGGCGTGCTGGAAGATATCCAACGCTACGGTGTCGATCGTCACGCCTACATCATCGTCATCGGCGGAGGGGCGGTGCTGGATACGCTCGGCCTCGCTGCGGCCATGGGCCATCGTGGCGTGCGTCTGATTCGCCTGCCGACCACCGTGCTGTCGCAGAACGACAGCGGCGTCGGGGTCAAGAATGCCATCAACTTCAAAGGCTACAAGAATTTCATCGGTACCTTTGCTCCCCCCTGGGCCGTGCTCAACGACTTCGACTTCCTCTGTACGCTCTCGCGCCGCGACCGCCTCGCGGGCATCTCAGAGGCGATCAAGGTGGCACTGATTCGCGATGGTGAATTCTTCGACTGGCTCGAAACCAACGCCGATTCGCTGGCCGAGTTCGACCCGCGCACCGAGGAGATCATGATCCGCCGCGGCGCCGAGCTGCACATGCAGCAGATCGGCCGCGGCGGCGATCCATTCGAACTGGGTTCCTCGCGGCCGCTGGATTACGGCCATTGGTCGGCGCACAAGCTCGAGGCGCTGACCCACCACGGCATCAGCCACGGCGAAGCCGTTGCTATCGGCATCGCTCTAGATGCCCGCTATTCCGTGCTCAAGGGTCTGCTTCCCGCCGGCGCCGAGTGGCGCATTGTATGGTTATTGAAACGCCTGGGTTTACCGGTCTTCCACACTCAGCTGCTGGAGATCGACGACGATGGCCAACCCGCCATTCTGAATGGACTCCGAGAGTTCCAGGAGCATCTCGGTGGCGAACTGACGATCACGCTGCTGGCCGGCCTGGGTCGTGGACACGATGTTCACGAAATCGACGAAACTACCATGACAGCCGCGATCGACTGGCTGCGTGACGAGGCAAACCACCATGCAGCTGCCTGAAAACCTGGGTCAACTGACCTACTGTCTCAATATTCATCCGACCCAAACCTGGGAAGCCGTACGTGAGGCGTTGCTCGGGCCGGTGAAACGGGTGCGGGAAGCCGTCTCCCCCGACGCGACCTTCGGCGTAGGGCTGCGCCTGTCGGCTCAAGCGCTAGAAGAGCTCCGTGCTCCCGACGCGCGCGCCGAACTCAAGGATATCCTCGCCCGGGAAAACTACCGGGTGGTGACCATGAACGGGTTCCCGTTCGGCCCCTTCCATGGCATCCCGGTCAAGGAGAATGTCTATCAGCCCGACTGGAAGCAGCGGGCACGGCTGGACTACACCTGCTGGCTGGCCGACCTGATGGCGGAGCTCGGTGCCGCCGGCGAAATCCTGAGCCTGAGCACCGTACCCGGTACGTTCAAACCCCTGGCCGAGGGCGCGGAATCGCAGATGGCGGACAACCTGCTCAAGGCGGCGGCTCACTGCGTCGAGCTCGCGCGACAGACCCAGGTCACCATCGCCATTGCGCTGGAGCCCGAGCCTCACTGTTTCCTGGAGACCATCGCGGAAACCGTCGCGTTCTTCCGCGACTGGCTCTATTCCGACGCCGCTGCCAGTCGCCTGAGCGAACTCAGCGGATTGCCACTCGATGAGGCGAAGCAGGCGCTGCCTCGCCATCTGGGCGTCTGTTATGACGTATGCCATGCCGCCGTAGAGTTCGAGGATCCGGCCGCCAGCATCGAGGCGCTGCGCACCGCGGGCATTCCTATTCACAAGCTGCAGTTGAGCGCAGCACTGCGGGTGCCGCAATTCGATGCCGCCAAGCGCGACGCGCTGGCGCCATTCTGTGAACGCACCTATCTGCATCAGGTCGTGGTCGCCACCGAAAGCGGGCTGGTGCGGTACGCAGATCTTCCCGAGGCGTTGGCAGACGACACCCGTGCTGATGGCGAGGAGTGGCGCGTCCACTATCACGTACCGATCTTTGTGGAGACGATTCCGCCGTTCGAGACCACGCAGTCGTTTCTCATCGAGATTCTTGCTCTTCACCGGCAACAACCGATTTCGCAGCATCTGGAAGTGGAGACCTACACATGGCAGGTATTACCGGAGAACCTACGCACCGAGAGCGTGGAGACGGCCGTGGCGAGGGAGCTGACCTGGGTCAAGCAGCAGTTGATCTGAGAAGGTCTTCACGAAAGACATCGGTCTGGCTGGAGCTGGGCCGGGTTTCCAACCTGCCTACGGTCTGGAGCAACGTGCTGGCGGGTGTGGTACTGGCCGGTGCCGGTATTGGCGGCCTGTGGCATCCCGCAACGACTCTGCCATTGCTGTTGGCATTGACGCTTTTTTACCTCGGCGGGATGTATCTCAATGACGCCTGCGATGCCGAGATCGACGCACTCGAACGCGCCGATCGGCCGATTCCTCGCGGCGACGTTGGCCGCCTGACCGTCACGCTGCTGGGCGCGGGGATGCTGGCGCTGGGAAGTCTGCTGCTGTTCGTGAGCGATCTCTCCGCCGGGATAACCGGGCTTGCGCTGATTGCCACGATCCTGAGCTACGACTGGTGGCACAAGCGTATCGGCTGGAGCCCATTACTGATGGGCGCCTGTCGTCTGCTGACCTATCTGACGGCAGCGCTAGTGGTCACCCATACCCTCAACGAGATAGTTATCTGGGGTGCGATCGGGTTGGCCTGCCATGTTGTCGGCCTGACCTATGCCGCTCGTCAGGAGGCCTATGACCGTCTGGGCGCTGCCTGGCCACTCGGCATATTGGCGGTGCCAGTCGTGCTGATGCTGGCCGCCATGCTGACCGGCCCCGAACCCTCGTTGCTCGCCTTGGTGCTGTGGCTGGGCTATCTGCTCTGGGGCGGGCGATGCTTGCTATGGCTGGTTCGCCGTGCGCCGGGAGACGTACCTCGTGCGGTGGTAGGGTTGATCGCCGCGATTTCGCTCTATGACGCCACCCTGATGGCGGCCATGGGGGCGAGCGGGATGGCGCTGCTAGCGGTACTGGCCTTCGTTGCAACGCTGGCGTTGCAACGGCTGACCTCTGGTACCTGAAGCGGCTGCGTTTGACCAACAACCTCTGAAACGCAAAAAGCCGGGCCGGCATCGTGAAGATACCGGCCCGGCTTTCTTTTCATGCGTCTTGCTATGTCAGGACTTGCTCTGGCATGACTTGCTAATCATGGCGTGTGCTAGTCATGGCCCGAGACTGGCGTGCGTCCAGATCAAGCGCTGGCGGCATCGGTAGTGGTCTCCCGCGACGAGATATCGACTTCCTCGTCCTCGAACACGTGGGCCAGCACCAAGGCCTTGAAGTCTGTTGCCTCGACAGCGCCTTCCGGTAGCAGACCCGGTTCCGACGAGATCACCAGCGGCCCCATGTCGGGGTCATCGGTCAGCCGACCGTGGGCGCCCTTGACCAGAGCGGTGTCCTTGAGCGAGATGACGTCAAGCAGCTGGCGCATGCCCAGTTTCCGCTTGGCGAGGCGCCAACCCGCCGACAGCCTGGGTGACTTCAGCGCCGGATCGAAGAACAGCTCTACCGGGTCATAGCCCGGCTTGCGATGAATATCGACGGTACGTGCGTAGTCCGGCGCCCTATCGTCATCCAGCCAGTAGTAGTAGCTGAACCAGCGGTCAGGGTCGGCGATTGCCACCAGATCGCCCGAGTTGGGATGATCGAGTCCCTGTTCACGCTTCTCGCGATCTCCCCAGACTGCCTCGACGCCCTCAAGCCCTTCGAGCAGCGACCTGACCTTCGGAATCTCCGCCGGATCGCGGACATAGACGTGTGCCACCTGATGATCGGCCACCGCGAACGCCCGCGATGCACCGGCATCGAGCTGTTCGCGCCCATGCTCCTCCCAGCGTACGGAGACCAGGCCGGCCTCGCGCAGGGCACGATTGATATGCACGGCATCGTGTACCGGGGTGATGCCATACTCGGAAACCACGATCACCCGCCGCCCTTCCCGCTCGGCCGCGTCGATCAGCTCGCCACATAACGCATCGACATCGCGTAGATCGCGCTGCAATTCAGGATGCGAAAGATCCGGCCCCAGACGCTGAAGGTTGTAGTCGAGATGCGGCAGATAGGTCAGCGTCAGCGTCGGGTCGCGAGTCTCCATGACATGGCGCGTCGCATCACTGATCCAGCGACTCGATGAGATATCCGCCATCGGTCCCCAGAAGCTGAACAGCGGGAACGTTCCCAATCTGTCATCGAGCTCGTCATGAAGCGCCGACGGATAGGTATAGTGATCCGGCAACTTGCGACCGTCCGCGGGGTACATGGGTCGAGGGGTCGCACTCCAGTCCGCTGTCGAATACATGTTGTACCACCAGAACATCTTGGCGCAGGTAAAGTCGGGATTCTTTCGCTTGGCCGCCTCCCAGACCTTTTCACCGGCGACCAGGCGGTTGGATTGGCGCCAGAACCAGACTTCGGAAAGATCCTTGAAATACCATCCATTGGCCACGGCACCGTGCTCGCTGGGTGGCAAGCCGGTCAAGAGCGTGGCCTGCACGCTACAGGTTACGGCCGGTGTCACGGTATTGAGCGGTCGCAATCCGCCACGCTCGGTGAGACGTTTCAAAGCCGGCGTATATTCACCGACCAGCTGGGGCGTCAGCCCCACCACGAGAATTACCAGAGTATTGTGCATGGCCCCTGCCTACTGATTCAGTCACTTGATCACCACCGTCACGATCCTATCGAAACGATATGTAAAGACTGCATATCAGCTAAAGAAAGAGCGGACAATCGACAGACGTTTTAACATCAAATTATACGTCATTAACACTAAAAACCTGGTGCAATCAGTTCCTCTTGGAATTGAAAAACCCATTATTAAAAGTGAACTTCCGTCTCAATCATGACACGTTAATTAGCCAGGTAATTGAGCTTGGGGATTGTTTTCAACACCCGATAGAGTAGTGCCATCGAACATCAGGCCGGAATTTTTACATGCCCGTTACATCCTTGGAACTGCTCCACGAGTGGGTCTATCGTCAGATACCTGACCAGGCTGACTGGTTGAAGGCGCAATATGCGCAACTGGGTCGCAATGCGACCGAACGGGATCTGCATCTGTTCCTGGGTCTGGCGCCTCGCCGTCTGGGCAAAAAAGAACTGATGCTATCGCCAGCGGATCTGGCGCTGGCGAATCAGGCCTACCCCGGCTGGAATCCTGCGGGCTGGAGTCTCGATGGCGCGGCTCGCGTTGCCGCCCTCCTCGTCTATCAAGGTAGTCGCCCGTTCTCGGCAACGTTTCAGGATCTGGTCAGAACCGCCGATGCCCGCGAACTGGTCACGCTCTATCAAGGCCTGGCGCTCTACCCCCAGCCCGAGACGCTGACTTTCGAGGTCGGCGAAGGGCTGCGTTCCAACATGCGGGCAGTGTTTGAGTCCATCGTTCACCATAATCCTTATCCTCGCGATCACTTCGACGAGCATCGCTGGAACCATATGGTGCTCAAAGCGCTGTTTATCGGCAGCCGCCTGGGTCCCATTGTCGGCCTCGATGAGCGCGCCAACGCTGAGCTGGCACGAATCCTGCTCGACTACGCCCAGGAACGCTGGGCGGCCGGACGACAGGTCAGCCCTGAACTATGGCGCTGCATCGGCCCGTTTGCAGAAACGGTATCCGCTTACGCCGCCCTCGAGCGCGCGTTGGCGGGCACGCCTGACGAGCGCGGCGCGGCCACGCTGGCGTTGATCGCTGCAGACACCTCCTCCGCTCGAACCCTGTTGCTGACGGCACCCGACACCACCGCGCTGGTGGCAGAGGGTCGACTCAGTTGGGACAACCTGACCCTGAAAGAGGCCGCTTGAGATGTTCATCGATCCGCACGCCCACATGGTTTCACGTACCACGGACGACTACGAGGCCATGGCCGCCGCCGGCATCGTGGCGCTGATCGAACCCGCCTTCTGGGTCGGCCAGCCGCGTACTTTCGTCGGCACCTACGTCGACTATCTCTCTTCGCTGGTCGGCTGGGAGCGATTTCGCGCCGGTCAGTTCGGCATTCGCCACTATTGCACCATCGGCCTCAACTCCAAGGAAGCCAACAACGAGGCGCTGGCCGAAGGCGTGATGGAGTGGCTACCGCGCTTCGCCATGAAGGAAGGCGTCGTTGCCATCGGCGAGATCGGCTACGACGAGCAGACGCCGCTCGAGGACAAGTATTTTCGTGCTCAGCTGGCACTGGCGAAGGAGCTTGAACTGCCGGTGATGGTGCATACCCCGCACCGCGACAAGAAACGCGGCACGTCGCGTTCGATGGACGTGTGCGAAGAGATGGGGCTCGACCCCTCCTGGGTGGTGATCGACCACAACAACGAGGAGACGGTGCGAGAAACGCTGGACCGCGGTTACTGGGCCGGCTTCTCGATTTACCCTTCGACCAAGATGGGCAACGCGCGCATGGTCGAACTGCTCAAGCAGTACGGCGGGGATCGCATCATCGTCGACAGCGCCTGCGACTGGGGAATCTCCGACTGCCTAGGCGTGCCCAAGACGGCACAGCTGGCGCTCGAGTCCGGCATCGCCGAGGCCGTAGTACGTCAGGTCACCTATGAAAACGCGCTCTCCGTCTACGGCAAGAGCGGCCAGATGCAGGCTTCCGACTGGCTGAACCCTCTGCCCATTGACCAGCGTACGCTGTTCGAAGGCAACTCGATTTTACGTGGTGGTCGCGATCCCCTGGTCGAGACGCCGGCCCCGCGCCAACGCGACAACCTGCTCATCGAATAACCCTCGAAACTTCCCCTCCCTCCCACCACCGCTCACCGGGCTGGTGTCTGACGCCTCTCGGCGGCAAAATACGGGTAATCCCGATATGCCGACGAGAGGAACATTATCTCTTCACTGATCCATACCACCGTCACTGATTCAAACCTGCATCAAGAAAAGAGAATCCAATGATCGAAGGTCTACAAGGCCGCGCCATTCATGGATTGTGGCGTCTGCTATCGCACTGGCGACTGAAAACGGTCTGGTCGCTGGCAGGCTTCGCCAGTCGGTGGGTCTATGCCCTCTCCCGCCGTGAACGCCATGTCAGCCGCCGCAACCTGGAGGTCGCTTACCCGAGCGATAGCAGCGAGCAACGCCGTGAGCGGGTGAGGGAAAGTCTGCATCATTCGGCGGCCACCATGCTGGAGCTGGGTTTCGCCTGGATTGCCAAGCCCGAGCGCGTCGAAGCCGCCATCATCGAGGTTCATGGCCGCGAGCTGCTCGACGACGCACGCGCCAGAAATCGTGGCGTGATCGTACTGGCGCCGCACTTCGGTAATTGGGAAGTTCTCAACTTCTGGCTATCGAGCCACTTCCCGTTCACTGCAATGTACGAGCCGCCCAAGATGGCCGAGCTCGATCCCGTCATCCGTCACGGTCGCGAGCGCATGGGTGCCGAACTGGTGCCGACCAATCCGCGCGGTGTCGCCGCCCTGCTGAAGGCGCTCAAGCGAACCGAAGCAGTGGGCATTCTCCCCGATCAGGAGCCCAGTTGGGGCAGCGGCGTCTTCGCCGACTTCTTCGGGCGCCCGGCCTACACTGCGACACTACTACCCAAGCTGGTCGCGCGTACCCAGGCCCGCGTCGTTACCGGTGTCGCCAGGCGCCTGCCTGGCGGTCGCGGCTTCGCGATCCATTTCCTGGCAGCCGACGATCGGGTCTATGACGCCGACGAAGTAACGTCGGCTGCCGGCGTCAACGCTTGCGTCGAGACCGCCATCGCCCTCGATCCTGCCCAGTACCAGTGGGAATACAAGCGCTGGAAGAAGACTGAGCTGGAGCAGCAGAAAGTGCCGGGGTATCGCGAGCAGCGTCTGTACAGTAAGCGCTGAACGTTGTCGAGAACCCCGGTGCCGAAAACCCGAGTATCGAAAACCCCAGTATCGAAAGCCCGGCGTTACTGTTCCAGACCGCCGAAACGCCCGGCCTGGTAGTCGTCGATCGCCTGGGCGATTTCATCCCGAGTATTCATCACGAACGGGCCATGCGAGACGACCGGCTCGTCGATGACATCGGCGTGGCCGAAGAGCAGTCGAGCGTCGGTAGTGGCTTCGATTTCGACGCTATCGCCTTCACGATCCAGTTCGACCAGGTGCTGTGCCTTGATCGGCTCGCCACCCACGCTGACCTCACCATCGACCCCGTAGAGGAAGACCTGTCGGCCACTGGGTACCGTCAATCGATTGCGGGTCCCCGCGGGAAGCGAGAGCGTCGACAGGAAGACGCCGGTCAAGGTCTCAATGGGCCCTGTCGATTCGCCATGTTCTCCGGCAATCAGCTTGAGTTCGCCGCCGCCTGATAGCGTTACTGCCGGTATCGAATCAACCTGTAATCCGATATAGCGTGGCTTGCTCATTTTCAATCGCGCAGGCAGGTTGATCCAGAGCTGTAGAATCTCCAGCGGACCACCCTCGCGCAGGAATTCGGGCGGTGAAATCTCGGCATGCACGATGCCGCTGCCCGCCGTCATCCATTGCACGCCGCCGGCCCGAATCACGCTCTGATGGTCGGCACTATCGGCGTGCGCCAGCGACCCTTCGAGAATGAAAGTGACGGTTTCGAAGCCACGATGCGGATGCGGCCCGAACGGCAACCCTCGATTATTGGCAGGATAGACCTGCGGCCCGTGATGGTTGAGAAACAGAAACGGATCGAGCTGCTCGATATCCGGACCCGGTAACGGTCGGCGGGTCGTCAGATCGCCGATGTCATCGCGGATGGCAGGATACTGGGCGATGACACGGCGTGGTATAGGTGCCGACATGAAGACTTCCTCTGGAGTGTTATCCGTAGTCTAGGGCACAGGCTTCACAAAAAAAGCGAATGGTTTGCACGGCTTCATTGCAACGAATCATCGATTTCATGACAGATTACGGCGATGAGAACTCCGATCATGGGGTCGCAGACAGCAATATTGTGTGCTTTCCATCGAATTTATTCGCCCGTACGATACAGTCAACACATGTAGGCAACACATGCAGCCAATACACGCGGCCACCACAAGAAATCCGCCCATGACTTCTCAGGAGCACTCCATGGCACTGTCCCCTTTTCACCTCGCGATTCCGGTCCACGACCTGCCTGCCGCCCGCAAGTTCTACGGTGAGACGTTCGGCCTGAGCGAGGGTCGCTCCAGCGAGCAATGGGTCGATTTTGACTTCTACGGCCATCAGTTGGTGATCCACGAGCATCCGCCGACGCCATCGCAGCAATCGGCTCATACCAACCCGGTCGATGGTCACGACGTGCCGATACCGCACTTCGGCATCGTGCTGAGTTGGCCGGAGTGGGAAGCGTTGGCCGAGCGCCTCAAAGGCTTTGGCACCGAGTTCGTGATCGAACCCTACGTTCGCTTCCAGGGCCAGCCTGGCGAGCAGGCGACGATGTTCCTGCTCGACCCCTGCGGTAACGCGCTGGAGTTCAAGGCGTTCAAGGATATGGGGCAGCTGTTCGCCAAGTAATACCCGCCAGTGAATCGCAAAAAGGCCGCCGGTCCTGAACTTGCTCAGATCGGCGGCCTTGTCGTTCGAATAGCGTCGTCATATCGCGCCCCTTGGTCAGGCCGTCTCCAGACGCCGCAGATGCAGGACGCCAATGGCCAGCGCCACCAGCAATAGTACCGCGATAAACAGCGAGACGCCGTTCCAACCGCCCCAGTACCAGAACGCACCGCCGAGCGTGCCCGCCACGCTGGAACCAAGATAGTAGCTGAACAGATAGAGCGAAGACGCCTGCCCCTTGGCCTGCCGGGCACGCTGACCGACCCAGCCGCTGGCCAGCGAGTGAGCGGCGAAAAAGCCAAAGGTGAACACCAGCATGCCGAGCAGAATCAGGCTGATCGGCTCGAACAGCGTTATCGCAAGCCCTGCCAGCATCATCGCGATGAACATCCAGAAGATCCGCTGGCGCCCTAGCCGATCTGCCAGCGACCCGGCCCAGGCCGAGCTGTAGGTGCCGGAAAGATAGGCAACCGACAGCAGGCCGACCAAGGCCTGGCTCACCTGATAAGGCTCGGCCAGCAGCCGGTAAGCAATATAATTATAGAGCGTGACGAAGCCGCCCATCAGCAGGAAAGCTTCGGCAAAAAGCCAAGGTAATCCCCGATCCTTGAAGTGAACGGTGAATCCGGTGAGTACGCTGCGCCAGTTCAGGGGGCGTGGCGTGAAGTGCCTCGAAGGCGGGAGCCAGCGCATGAACAGGATCGCTGCGATCAACGCCACGACACCGATGGTGGCCAACGTCCAACGCCACGGCACCCAGTCGACCATCACGCCACTGATCAAGCGCCCGCTCATGCCGCCGATCGAATTGCCGCTGATGTAGAGCCCCATCGACAGACCGAGGTAGCGCGGGTGAATCTCTTCGTTGAGGTAGGTCATCGCTACCGCGCACAGACCGGAAAGAGACAGCCCGGCCAGCGCCCGCATGATCAGTATGCCGGTCCAATTTGGCATCACCGCCGCCAGCAGCGTGCAGGTCGATGCTGCCAGCAGCGCGATCGTCATCACCGACTTGCGGCCCACCGCATCCGAGATCGGTCCGGTGATCAACAGCCCGATCGCCAGCATGCCGGTGGCGACCGACAGCGACAGACTGCTGGTGGCAGCGTCGATACCGAACGCCTCTGACAGGACCGGCATCAGCGGCTGCACGCAGTAGAGCAACACGAAGGTCGAGAAGGCGCCGAGGAACAGCGCCAGCATGGTCGGCCGGTAGCCGCGCTGGCCGCGCTCGATGAAGTCGCTCTCGACCGCTTCCGCTTCGCGTTTCAAGCGATGATTCGTTGACTGCGTCGCGTCCTCGGCCCTGGATAAGGAAGAGGACGAAGATGTGTGGCGGGACAAACGGTTTCTCCGATGATGAATCCGGCACGCATGGGTTTGCGAGCCAGCAAGGCAGGTCTTGATTAGACCTGGGTAGGTTATTCTGCCGCCATTAAGCTTTTTTATATATTATTTCGCGCCCGCATCTACATCTACAAAACCTGCTTGACCCAATTCGCGCCTCGCCACAGACTGCCCACGGCGATGAACGATATCGCCAGCTTGACGGGGTGCCGGTGGAACTGGCTGAGATCGTCCTGCGCTGAAGCCAATTCACAGCGCCACGACGGATCCCGACGAACCTGATCCGGCTAGTACCGGCGTAGGGATCAAGCGGAGAATCTTTTATCCCCGGATGCCGTTCCGTCGATTCGTTCTCCCCCGCCTACGCTGTGCGCCGGCCTGACCCGATAGCCTTGGCCAATACGCCGGGCAGTCATGCCACGGAGCACAACCCAACATGAAAGCACCTCAGTTTCTGTCCGAAACCGCCCGCGTCGACAGTGCCGCCATTGCCCCGCTGCCCGCCTCGCAGAAGATCTACATCACCGGATCGCACCCGAACATCCGCGTGCCGATGCGCCAGATCTCATTGTCGCCGACCCAGACGAAATCCGGACCCGAAGCCAACTTACCGCTGACCGTCTACGACACCTCCGGCCCCTACACCGATCCCGAGGCCGATATCGACATCCGTCGCGGTCTCCCCGAACTACGTTGCGACTGGATCGATGAGCGCGGCGATACCGAATGGCTCGCCGGCCCCAGTTCCAGCTACGGTCGTGTTCGTGCCGAAGATCTGCGCCTTTCCGCGCTGCGTTTTCAGCTGTCGCGGACGCCGCGGCGGGCAAGGAAAGGCGCCAACGTCACCCAGCTGCACTACGCTCGCCGGGGCATCGTCACCCCGGAGATGGAATTCATCGCCATTCGCGAGAACCAGCGGCGACAGCACGCGCAAGCCATCGACGCCGATCCGATGCTCGGCTCCTCCCAGGATCCCATGCTCGATCACCAGCACCGCGGTGAATCCTTCGGCGCAAACCTGCCCGACGAGATCACGCCCGAGTTCGTGCGTGACGAAGTCGCCCGCGGCCGGGCAATCATTCCGGCCAATATCAATCACCCCGAGAGCGAGCCGATGATCATCGGGCGCAACTTCCTGGTAAAGATCAACGGCAATCTGGGCAACTCGGCGGTAACTTCGTCGATCGAGGAGGAGGTCGACAAGATGACCTGGGGCATCCGCTGGGGCGCGGACACGATCATGGATCTCTCTACCGGTCAGAACATTCACGAAACCCGCGAATGGATCATCCGCAATTCGCCGGTACCGATCGGTACGGTGCCGATCTATCAGGCGCTGGAAAAGGTCAACGGCGTCGCCGAGGATCTCGACTGGGAGATCTTTCGCGATACGCTGATCGAGCAGGCCGAACAGGGTGTGGACTACTTCACCATCCATGCCGGCGTGCGCCTGCACCACGTGCCGATGACTGCCCGGCGCGTGACCGGCATCGTCTCCCGCGGCGGCTCGATCATGGCCAAATGGTGTCTGGCCCACCACCAGGAGAGCTTTCTCTATACCCACTTCGAGGACATCTGCGAGATCATGAAAACTTACGACGTCTCGTTCTCGCTGGGTGACGGCCTGCGCCCCGGCTCGATCGCCGATGCCAACGACGAAGCGCAGTTCGCCGAACTGGAGACCCTGGGCGAGTTGACGAAGATCGCCTGGCAGCACGACGTTCAGGTGATGATCGAAGGCCCCGGCCATGTGCCGATGCAGTTGATCAAGGAGAACATGGACAAGCAGCTCGCCTGCTGCGACGAGGCGCCGTTCTATACGCTCGGACCGCTGACGACCGATATCGCGCCCGGCTACGATCACATCACTTCGGGTATCGGCGCCGCGCAGATCGGCTGGTACGGCTGCGCCATGCTCTGCTACGTCACCCCCAAGGAGCACCTCGGCCTGCCCAACAAGGACGATGTCAAGACCGGCATCATCACCTACAAGATCGCAGCCCATGCCGCCGATCTGGCCAAGGGTCATCCCGGCGCCCAGCGTCGTGATAATGCGCTATCCAAGGCGCGCTTCGAGTTTCGCTGGGAAGATCAGTTCAATCTCGGACTCGACCCCGACACCGCCCGCGCTTATCACGACGAGACCCTACCCAAGGATTCCGCCAAGGTGGCGCACTTCTGCTCGATGTGCGGGCCCAAGTTCTGCTCGATGAAGATCACTCAGGAAGTCCGGGAGCGCTTCGGCAGCGCTGCCGGGGCGAGCGTGGGCAATGACGCCAAAACGACCGCGGAGAAAGAGGCCGGCATGGAGGAACAGGCCGAGCGCTTCAAGCGCGAAGGTGGCGAGCTTTACAGAGAGGTATGAGGGATACAACAATGCGGCACCGCAAATCGCGTGTGCCGCTTCATATGCTCAGAAGTTTCATTTTGCACAATCGGGCGGGCTTCCCTACTTTTCGGTTAGTACATTCTGGCTAGTACATTTTGGCTCGTACATGCTGGTCAGCACTCACTTCGGTGCAGATGACGATTATCTCAGGGAAGAAACCATGGCAAAGCACAAGGCTGCAGCCTCCCGACGCGGGCGGCTGGCAGAGGGCCCCTCGCGAATTCCCGCCTCCGGCTGGAAGGACATACTGAAGCGCAGCAAGGAGGAAATGATTCGCGATCATGTCTCGTTGGTCGCGGCAGGGATTGCATTTTATGCGCTGCTGGCCTCAGTGCCGGCCATCGTCGCGATCATATCCCTCTGGGCCATCCTGTTCGATCCTCAGCAAATCACCCAGCAGATTTCCAGCGTCAGCCATCTGCTTCCCGAAGAGGCTGCCAACATCATTCGCCAGCAAGCGGAGCAAGCCGGTCAAAATACCGGAACCGGCATCAGTCTAGCCGCGGCGGGAGGGCTTCTGTTCGCCATCTATAGCGCTGCCCGGGGAGTCAATGGCTTCATAGAAGGTCTGAATATCATCTACGGCGAGCAAGAAAACCGGGGGGTGATCAAGAGAACGGCAATAAAGCTGCTGCTGACGATTGGTGCCATCCTGATGACGCTGGTGACCCTGGGCGTGATTACCGCGATTCCCGTCATCGTCAGTATCCTGGGGCTACCCGACTGGTTGGGCTCGATCATCAATCTGGCACGCTGGCCGCTGCTGCTGATCGTCGTCATGCTGGCGCTCGCCGTTCTCTATCGCTATGGTCCGGATCGTGACGGGCCACGCTGGCAGTGGATCAGCGTCGGCTCAGTCACTGCGGTTGTGTTGTGGATCGCAGGGTCGATCGGCTTTTCGATCTACGTCAGCAACTTCGCCAGTTACAACGAGATTTACGGGTCGATGGGCGCCGTGGTGATCCTGCTGATATGGTTCTGGCTTTCCGCGTTCATCGTGTTAATGGGAGCGGAACTCAACAGCGAAATCGAACATCAGACAAAGCGCGATACCACGGTTGGAGACACGAAACCCATGGGCGAGCGAGACGCTCATGTTGCGGATACCGTAGGTGAAAGCAGGAAATAGCCAAGGCATCCATCGATGAAACCCGTGCTCCCTCCTCAAGTAGCGGTCTACTGACTGGCGAGCAGGCCCACGTATGCGCATTCAAGCCACGGGCAGTGCGTCAGGCAACCTAATGGTGACGATACTGTTGCCTATCTCAAACGACAGCGGCCCCGGTCAAGACCGGAGCCGCTGCGTGAAGAGTCCTTGCCGAGCAACTAGGCCGGAAAGACTCGATGTACTGAGATTCAGCAAGAACTAGTGGCGTGGTTTGGTGGCATCCTTCAGATCGCCCTTGGCGGACTTGGCATCACCCTTGGCCTGCTGGGTTTTGCCTTTACCTTCGAGTTCGTGGTCCTTGGTCATCTTGCCAGCGGCTTCCTTTGCCTTACCGGCAGCCTTGTCGACCTTGCCTTCTGTCTTGTCTGACTTTGAATCCGTCGTCATGGGTACTACCTCGCTTTCCGTGGATATCCTTATCCGCTCGCCGTTCTGGTTGATACTGAGCGCATCGACAACAGCGAACGCTCATTCAGGGTAGTCCGCCGAGGAAAAGCCGAAACGAAAAATTGGTAACAAGTTGTTATCCAGACTTGAGCTGGCAATGCAGTCTAATTCAACGGGAAACTCGATAACCGAGAGCGTAAGCCGCCCCGAGAAGAGCGGCCCAGCGGAACATCAAGTGCGCGAGGTCACTTCCAGTAGATGATAGCCAAACTGAGTCTTGACCGGGCCATGCACTTCGTTGACGGCGCCATTGAAGACGACCTCATCGAACTCCTTGACCATCTGGCCGCGGCCGAAAGTTCCAAGATCGCCGCCCTGACGCCCGGAGGGGCAGTTGGAATGCTGACGGGCTACTTCGGCAAAATCGCTGCCGGCTTCGATCTGCTGCTTGAGCTCGAGACATTGCTGTTCGCTGTCGACGAGAATATGGCGGGCGCTTGCCTGTGCCATGACATCACTCCTGTAATTCGATCGATGGGAAACAGCCATTCTACGAAACTCGTCCTGCCGGCGACACCGATAATCGATCCGATGCCCTGCCTCATGGGTTCATGCCGGGCCTGATGGCTTTAAATCTGGTGACTTCGGGTCTAGTCCGCTTCGGGTCTAGTCGGTTCGGTTCTGGTAGTTTCAGGTCAGCCGAAGCGCCGCTCGAGATAGCGATTGATGTCAGCGGACTCGTACATCCACTCCACCGCGCCATCGGCTTTCTCGATGCGCAGGCACGGCACCATCGTTCGTCCACCGCCTGCAACGAGATCCTGACGATGCCGAGGGTCGCGCTGGGTATCACGCAGCTCGATGGGCAGCGCCAGGCGTTGAATTTGACTGCGGACACGCTGACAGAAGGGGCAGCTCATGAAGTGGTACAGCGCGAGATGCCGGCAGGCACTATCGATCTCGGCCTGCGCCTCGGCAGAACGTTCGATGGGAATCGATGAAAACATGTCTTTGAATCTCCGTATCATCTTGTTCAATCCGCACTCGCTCCTGATGCAGTCGAGCTGGCCAGTCCCTGAAACGATCGGGATCGGGAGGCGTCCAGTGTCTCAGAGGAACGATT
>Ga0207878_100366_pt1 | contig 17925 bp, 28 predicted proteins | sample LinPmetageLP41_FD_184053 | JGI IMG/M metagenome (GOLD analysis project Ga0207878, IMG submission 184053) | Marine viral communities from the Pacific Ocean - LP-41 (SPAdes) | ecosystem: Environmental > Aquatic > Marine > Oceanic | place: Pacific Ocean | collected 2010-08-27 | reverse complement strand
TCCAGATTTTGTAGGGCAAACCATTGCAGTACATAATGGGAAACAGTTTGTTCCTGTTTATGTAACTGAAAACATGGTAGGTCATAAACTAGGAGAATTTTCACCAACACGTTCTTTCAGAGGACACGCAGGTGCAAAAAATAAAGGTAGAAAATAATTGAAGCTATGGGAGTTCGTAAAAGAGAAAGAGCAGAGCAAATAAAAGAAGCCAAGAAACAGGTAGCTTTTGCAAAGTTAAATAACTGCCCTACTTCGCCTAGAAAAATGCGTCTTATGGCGGATTTAGTAAGAGGTGAGAAAGTAGAAAATGCGCTTCATATTTTAAAGTTCAGCAAGAAAGAAGCGTCAAATCGTTTGGAGAAACTTTTAGTTTCTGCAATTGCCAACTGGCAAGCTAAGAACGAAGATGCAAATCTTGAAGAAGCTGAATTATTTGTGAAAGAGATTCGTGTAGACGGAGGAAGTATGTTAAAAAGACTTCGTCCAGCTCCACAGGGTCGTGCACACCGAATTAGAAAGAGATCCAACCACGTTACATTAGTGCTTGGAGCAAACAATAATACACAAAGCTAAGAGATAGTATGGGACAAAAAACAAATCCAATCGGGAATCGCCTTGGTATCATTAGAGGTTGGGAATCCAACTGGTACGGAGGTAACGATTACGGCGATAAGTTAGCCGAAGACGATAAGATTAGAAAGTACATCCATGCACGTCTTTCTAAAGCGAGTGTATCGCGTGTAATCATCGAGCGCACGCTTAAGCTTGTAACCGTTACTATTACTACTGCAAGACCTGGTATCATTATCGGGAAAGGTGGTCAGGAAGTAGACAAGCTTAAGGAAGAGCTAAAAAAGATTACCGACAAGGAAGTTCAAATTAACATCTTTGAGATTAAGAGGCCAGAGCTTGATGCTCACTTAGTGGGGGCAAGTGTTGCGAGACAAATTGAGAATCGTATCTCTTACCGTCGTGCAATTAAAATGGCTATCGCGGCTGCAATGAGAATGAACGCAGAAGGAATCAAGATTGAGATCTCCGGACGTCTAAACGGTGCTGAAATGGCACGTTCAGAATCATACAAAGATGGTAGAATACCTTTGTCTACTTTTAGGGCTGATATTGATTATGCTTTAGTTGAAGCACACACTACTTATGGTAGATTGGGTGTTAAAGTATGGATCATGAAAGGTGAGGTATACGGAAAAAGAGAGCTTTCGCCTCTAGTTGGCCTTGCGAAAAATCAAGGTAAGAAATCCGGTGCCGCGCGTGGTGGAAATAAATCACGTCGTAGAAAGTAATTTTTTAAAGGAAAGAAAAAATGTTACAACCTAAAAGAACAAAATACCGAAAGCAACAAAAAGGGCGCATGAAGGGCTTGTCTCAAAGAGGACACAGACTTTCTAACGGAACTTTTGGAATCAAATCTATGGATTCCAGCTTCGTTACTGCACGTCAAATTGAAGCAGCGCGTATTGCCGCTACCCGTTATATGAAAAGAGAAGGTTCTATCTGGATCAAAATATTCCCAGATAAGCCTATCACAAAGAAACCTCTTGAAGTACGTATGGGTAAAGGTAAAGGTGCTGTAGAATATTGGGCAGCCGTAGTTAAACCGGGAAGAATTATGTTTGAAATTGGTGGTGTACCAATGGATATAGCTAAAGAGGCATTACGTCTTGCAGCTCAGAAACTTCCTGTGAGAACTAAATTTGTTGTAGCTAGAGATTATCAAGAATAATATTGGAATTATGAAACAATCAGAAGTAAAAGAATTGTCTGTTGCAGAATTGCAAGAAGAGCTTGGTAAGTCTAAAAAAGCTTATTCAGATTTAAAAATGGCTCATGCTGTTTCGCCTTTGGAAAATCCAATACAGTTAAGAACTGTAAGAAGAGATGTGGCGAGATTGGCTACAGAGTTAACTAAAAGAGAACAACAATAATTGTTATTCTGCTGAAAGATGGAAAAAAGAAATTTAAGAAAAGAGCGTGTAGGAGTTGTTACAAGTAACAAAATGCAGAAATCTATAGTGGTTTCTGAAGTGAAAAAAGTAAAACATCCTATGTATGGTAAGTTCGTTTTAAAAACGAAAAAATACGTAGCACACGACGAAAATAACGACTGCAAAGAAGGTGATACTGTAAAGATCATGGAAACAAGACCTTTAAGTAAATCCAAGACTTGGAGACTAGTAGAAATAATTGAAAGAGCTAAATAAATCATGGTACAACAAGAGTCCAGACTAAAAGTAGCAGATAATACCGGAGCTAAGGAAGTTTTAGCTATCCGTGTATTAGGAGGTACAAAGAAAAGATACGCATCTGTTGGAGACAAGATAGTTGTCAGTGTAAAAGAAGCTACACCTAACGGTAATATCAAGAAGGGTGCAGTTTCAACAGCAGTTGTTGTTCGTACCAGGAAAGAAGTTCGTAGACCAGACGGATCTTATATTCGTTTTGATGATAATGCTTGTGTATTATTAGGCCCTCAGGGGGAAATGCGCGGTACCCGTGTATTTGGACCTGTAGCACGTGAACTTCGTGATAAGCAATTCATGAAAATTGTATCATTGGCACCAGAAGTGCTTTAATACATTAAAAAAATGACAAAGCTTAAGATAAAATCAGGAGATACCGTTCGTGTAATTGCCGGGGCCCATAAAGGTCAAGAAGGTAAAGTGCAGAAGGTACTTATTGAAAAGAATAAAGCCATTGTGGAAGGGGTTAATATGATCTCTAAACATGAGAAGCCTAGCGCTTCTAATCCACAAGGAGGCATTAAGGAGAAAGAAGCTCCTATCCATATTTCTAATCTATCACTAATCGATAAGAATGGTGAGACCACAAGAGTTGGTTATAGAGAAGAAGATGGAAAGAAAGTGAGATTTTCTAAAAAATCTAATGAAGTAATATAGTTATGGCATACGTACCAAGACTTAGACAAGAATATAACGAGAGAGTGAAAAGTGCTCTTAAGGAAGAATTCAGCTACTCCAATGTAATGGAGGTGCCAAAACTTACGAAAATAGTAATTAGCCGTGGAGTTGGTGGAGCAGTAGCCGATAAGAAACTTATCGACCATGCTGTGGATGAACTTAGCGCTATTAGTGGTCAGAAAGCTATTTCTACTATTTCGAAAAAGGATGTTGCATCGTTTAAACTTCGTAAAGGAATGCCAATTGGTGCTAAAGTTACTTTACGTGGATATAGAATGTATGAATTCTTAGACAGATTAATCACTAGTGCGTTACCACGTGTTCGTGATTTCAACGGTATTAAATCTAATGGATTTGATGGTAGAGGTAATTATAACTTAGGGATTACAGAGCAAATCATCTTCCCTGAGATTGATATTGATGCGGTAAATAGAATTGCCGGTATGGATATCACATTTGTTACTACTGCCGATACCGATAAGGAAGCAAAAGCATTGTTAACTGAACTAGGATTACCTTTTAAAAAGAACTAATTATGGCTAAAGAATCAATGAAAGCCCGTGAGGTAAAAAGACAGAAATTGGTAAAGAAGTACGCTGAAAAAAGAGCCGCTCTTAAAGAAGCTGGTGATTACGAAGGCCTTCAGAAATTGCCAAAGAATTCTTCACCAGTTCGTTTACATAACAGATGTAAATTAACAGGTAGACCTAAAGGGTATATGAGACAATTTGGTCTTTCTCGTGTAATGTTTAGAGAGATGGCTAATCAAGGTCTTATCCCAGGGGTTAAGAAAGCAAGCTGGTAAAATTATAAATTGAATGAAGGTTCATAAAAATTGAAAACCACATTCGCAAATAAAGATAAATGAATACAGATCCTATTGCAGATTACTTAACAAGAATCAGGAATGCAAATGCTGCAAACCACAGAGTAGTGGAAATTCCTGCTTCCAATGTTAAAAAGGAGATCACAAAGATATTATTCGATCAGGGATATATTCTTAGTTACAAGTTTGATGATGAAACCGCTCAGGGAACCATCAAGATCGCTCTTAAGTATGATAAACTTACTAAAGATCCCGTAATTAAGAAAATTCAAAGAATAAGTAAACCTGGTTTACGTAAATACGCCGGATCAACTGAAATTCCAAGAATCCTTAATGGTCTTGGTATTGCGATTGTTTCAACTTCTCACGGAGTGATGACAGGGAAACAAGCGAAAGCGAATAAAGTTGGTGGCGAAGTATTATGCTACGTATACTAATACTTAAAAGACTAAAGAAATGTCAAGAATAGGTAAAAATCCAGTTACAATCCCAGAAGGTGTATCGGTAGATCACAAAGATGGTGTTGTAACAGTAAAAGGAAAGTTAGGAGAACTTCAGCAGAAAGTACAGGACATCGATGTGAAGATCGAAGATAATGTAATTACTTTTGAGCGTTCTTCAGAAAAAAGTGATCAAAAAGCAAAACACGGTCTTTACCGTGCTTTGATTAACAATATGATTGAAGGAGTTACAAACGGTTATACTAAATCACTTGAATTAGTGGGTGTAGGTTACCGTGCTAGCAACCAAGGAAACAAGCTTGATCTTGCCGTTGGTTATTCTCATAATATTGTGATAGATTTGGCTCCAGAAGTAAAAGTGGAGACTATCTCAGAAAAAGGTAAGAACCCTATCGTAAAGGTAACTTCTCATGATAAACAACTTGTTGGACAAGTTGCAGCTAAAATCCGTTCATTCAGAGCACCTGAACCTTATAAAGGAAAAGGTATCAAGTTTGTAGGAGAGCAATTGAGAAGAAAAGCAGGTAAATCAGCTTAATAAAGTTTAGTTATGGCAGTGTCAAAACAAGATAGAAGAAATAAAATCAGAAAACGTATCCGTAGGGATATCGTTGGAACTGTGAGCCGTCCTAGATTATCTGTTTTTAGAAGTAATAGAGAAATCTATGCTCAGATTATCGATGACGTAGAAGGTAAGACCTTAGCATCAGCTTCTTCAAGAGATAAAGAAATCGCTTCTGCTTCTGCAGATAGAAAAGAGCAGGCTCAAATGGTTGGTAAAACCATTGCAGAAAAAGCGAAAAAGGCCGGAATAGATACTATTTCTTTTGATAGAGGTGGTTATTTATATCACGGTAGAGTTAAATCATTAGCAGAAGGTGCTCGCGAAGGAGGACTAAAATTCTAGAAAATATGTATCAAGATTATAAAAACGTAGAACATGTAAAACCAGGAGGTCTTGAATTAAAAGATCGTTTGGTTGGAGTACAACGTGTTACTAAGGTTACAAAAGGTGGTAGAGCATTTGGATTCTCTGCTATTGTTGTAGTTGGAGATGAGAATGGTGTTGTTGGGCAGGGACTTGGAAAATCCAAGGAAGTTGCAGATGCTATTTCTAAGGCCGTAGAAGATGCTAAGAAAAATCTGGTACGCATTCCTTTACATAAGGGAACTTTACCTCACGAACAAAAAGGTAAGTATGGCGGAGCAAGAGTAATGCTTCTTCCAGCTGCTGCAGGTACCGGTATTATTGCTGGTGGTGCGATTCGTGCGGTATTAGAATCTGTAGGAGTGCATGATGTGCTTTCTAAGAATCAAGGGTCTTCAAACCCGCACAATGTTGTAAAAGCTACTTTTGATGCCTTATTACAATTAAGAAGTGCTGATACTGTTGCAAAACAGAGAGGTGTTTCATTGGAAAAGGTTTTTAAAGGATAAATCAAGGAATAAGATGGGAAAGATAAAAGTCACGAAAGTAAAAAGTGCAATCAACCGCACGAAGAACCAAAAATTAGTTCTTGAATCCTTGGGATTGAAGAAGATTGGTCAAACGGTTGAGCATGACGATACGCCAAACATCCTTGGTATGGTAAATAAAGTTAAACACTTAGTTTCTGTAGAAGAAACAAAATAATAATCTCTCATGGATTTAAGTAACTTAAAACCTGCAGAAGGTTCAGTTAGAAGAAATAGCAAGCGTATTGGTCGTGGTGAAGGATCTGGTAAAGGTGGAACCGCTACCAGAGGTCACAAAGGTGCCAAGTCACGTTCAGGTTATTCTAAAAAGATTGGTTTTGAAGGTGGGCAAATGCCACTTCAAAGACGTGTTCCAAAATTTGGATTCACTAACAGAAATCGTAAAGTATACCAGGGGATTAACCTTGATACACTTCAAAATCTGGTAGATGAAGGAAGAATTAAGGATACAGTGGATATGGATGTGCTAGTTGAAAACGGTCTTGCCGGTAGAAACGAGCTTGTTAAGATATTAGGTAGAGGTGAATTAAAGGCTAAGTTGAAAATATCTGTTCATAAATTTACGGCCTCAGCGAAAGAAGCTATTGAAGCTGCCGGAGGTGAAGTTGTTACTTTATAATAGATAATCAAATGAAATTCATCAATACGATTAAAAATATTTGGAAAATCGAGGAGCTAAAAAACAGAATTTTAGTGACCCTCGGTTTGCTTTTGGTATATCGTTTTGGGGCACAGGTTGTGCTTCCTGGAATAGATGCCGCTCAGCTTTCTAATCTAGCTACCCAAACAGATAGTGGATTATTAGGTCTTCTTAATGCCTTTACTGGTGGTGCGTTCTCGAACGCTTCCGTGTTCGCATTAGGAATTATGCCTTATATCTCTGCTTCTATTGTGGTGCAGTTGATGGGAATTGCAATTCCTTATCTTCAGAAACTTCAAAAAGAAGGAGAAAGTGGGCGAAAGAAGATTAATCAGATTACCCGTTGGTTAACAATTGCAATCACGCTAGTACAGGGGCCGGGTTATATTTACAACCTATTTGCTACACTACCTGGAGAAGCATTTTTGTTAGGCGATAACCTTACATTTGTTGTTTCATCGGTAATCATCCTTACTACAGGTACTATCTTTGCGATGTGGCTGGGTGAGAAGATCACAGATAAAGGTATTGGTAACGGTATTTCATTATTGATTATGGTTGGTATCATAGCCACATTACCACTAGCCTTTATTCAGGAATTTGCTTCAAGAGTATTTGAATCAAATGGTGGTCTTGTAATGATATTAATTGAATTGGTTATCTGGTTTGCTATTATTATGGCTTCAGTGATGCTGGTGATGGCGGTACGTCAAATTCCAGTGCAATATGCCAGGAGATCTGCCTCAGGTGGATATGAAAAGAATGTTTTCGGATCAAGACAATATATTCCCTTAAAACTGAATGCATCAGGAGTTATGCCTATCATCTTTGCTCAGGCAATTATGTTTATTCCTGTAGCGGTTGCGGGTCTTTCAGATTCAGACGCTGCTCAGGGTGTAACTGCAGCATTTCAGAATATTTTCGGATTTTGGTATAATCTTGTGTTTGCATTATTGATTATTGTGTTTACATATTTCTATACGGCAATCACAGTTCCAACAAATAAAATGGCTGATGATCTTAAGAGAAGTGGTGGATTTATTCCTGGAATTCGTCCGGGAAGTGAAACTTCTGAATATTTAGATCGTATTATGTCTCAAATAACCCTTCCAGGATCTATATTCTTGGCTCTTATTGCAGTGTTCCCTGCGATAGTTGTTCAACTGTTGGGTGTACAACAGAACTGGGCGTTATTCTTTGGAGGTACTTCGCTTTTAATTATGGTTGGAGTTGCAATAGATACTATGCAGCAGGTGAATTCATACTTGTTGAATAGACACTATGACGGATTAATGAAAACAGGTAAAAACAGAAAAGCAGTAGCTTAATTATGGCAAAGCAAGCAGCGATAGAACAAGACGGAACGATCATTGAGGCATTGTCTAATGCTATGTTTCGTGTAGAATTAGAAAACGGTCACGTGGTGACTGCACATATTTCCGGGAAAATGCGTATGCATTACATAAAATTACTTCCTGGTGATAAGGTGAAACTGGAAATGAGTCCTTACGATTTAACTAAGGCTCGAATAACTTACAGATACTAAAAAGTAATTTTCAGCCTTTTATAAATTTTTTATACTTTTGCACTCTGAAAAATTTATGACGGCTAAAATTTCACCGAAGGAGTTAAGACTCTGCCGGTGAATTAAAAAGAGATAAGATGAAAGTTAGAGCATCAATAAAAAAGAGAAGTGCCGACTGCAAGATTGTACGCAGAAAAGGGCGCCTTTACGTAATTAACAAAAAGAATCCTAGATTTAAACAAAGACAAGGCTAATTATGGCAAGAATTGCAGGGGTAGATATACCTAAACAAAAGCGAGGGGTTATAGCATTGACCTATATCTTCGGAATTGGCAAAAGCAGGGCTCAGGAGATACTTGCACAAGCTAAAGTAGACGAGAGTAAGAAAGTCTCAGATTGGGACGATGACGAGATTGGTAAGATCCGTGAGGCTGTTGGTCAGTTTACAATTGAAGGAGAATTACGTACAGAGGTTCAAATAAGCATTAAACGTCTTATGGACATTGGATGTTATAGAGGAATCCGCCATAGAGCGGGACTTCCTTTAAGAGGCCAAAGAACTAAGAATAACTCCAGAACCAGAAAAGGAAGAAGAAAAACAGTTGCTAACAAGAAAAAAGCGACTAAATAGTAAGTAGTATGGCAAAGAAGACAAATCAAAAAGCCGGCAAGACTCAGAAGAAACGTAAAGTAGCCGTTGAAGCAAACGGTGAAGCTCACGTTACTGCTTCTTTCAACAACATCATTATTTCTCTTACCAATAAAAAGGGAGATGTTGTATCATGGTCGTCTGCAGGTAAGATGGGCTTTAGAGGATCTAAGAAAAATACTCCTTACGCTGCACAATTAGCTGCTGAAGATGCTTCGAAAGTTGCACACGAGGCAGGTATGCGTAAAGTAAAGGTTTATGTAAAAGGTCCTGGAAACGGTAGGGAATCTGCAATAAGAGCAGTTCATAACAGTGGTATCGAAGTTACTGAAATTATTGATATTACGCCGCTTCCACACAACGGGTGTCGTCCACCAAAAAGACGTAGAGTTTAATTAATTTTAATAACAGGAGAGGATTTAGATTATCGAAGGACTAATGCCTTAATTCATAATCCCTTTCTAAAACAACTATAGTAATGGCAAGATATACTGGTCCTAAAACTAAAATAGCCCGTAAGTTCGGTGAAGCTATTTTTGGAGACGACAAATCTTTCGAAAAAAGAAATTATCCTCCAGGACAACACGGTAATAACCGTCGTCGTGGAAAAAAATCTGAATACGCTATCCAGTTAATGGAAAAGCAAAAAGCCAAGTATACCTATGGTATTCTTGAGCGTCAATTCCGCAACATGTTTGAAAAAGCAACCCGTGCACAGGGAATAACCGGTGAGGTGCTTCTTCAGCTTTGCGAATCTCGTTTAGATAATGTGGTGTACCGTATGGGTGTGGCGCCTTCAAGAAGAGCTGCCCGCCAATTAGTAGGTCACCGTCACGTTACTGTAAATGGAGAATTGGTGAATATCCCTTCTTACCACCTAAAGGCTGGTGATGTTGTTGGAGTAAGAGAAAAATCTAAATCACTTGCTGTGGTTCAGGAATCATTATCAAATAGCAGCAGTGTTTACGAATGGATTTCATGGAATTCAGAAAAGAAAGAAGGAACTTTCGTTTCTGTACCTGGAAGAGTTCAGATTCCTGAAAACATTAACGAGCAATTTATAGTCGAATTATATTCGAAATAATAATTCACACAGAAGTCGAAATATGGCAATACTAAATTTTCAGAAGCCCGATAAAGTTATAATGATTGATTCAACCGATTTCGAAGGGAAATTTGAATTTCGCCCTTTGGAGCCTGGTTATGGATTAACTGTTGGTAACGCTTTAAGACGAGTGCTTTTATCTTCTTTGGAAGGTTTCGCGATCACTTCAGTAAGAATTGAAGGAGTAGATCACGAATTCTCTACCATTGCAGGAGTAGTGGAAGATGTAACCGAGATAATCTTGAATTTGAAACAAATCAGATTTAAGAGACAAATCGATGAGATCGATAACGAATCGGTTACCATTTCAGTTTCCGGAGAAGAGCAATTAACTGCCGGTCACTTCCAGAAATTCATATCAGGATTTCAAATTCTTAATCCAGATCAGGTAATCTGTCACATGGATAAGAAAGTAAATCTGAACATGGAGGTTACTATCGAGAAGGGTAGAGGTTACGTTCCGGCGGAAGAAAACAAAAAAGCCAATGCTCCTCTGGGTACGATTTTTACAGATTCTATTTACACTCCTATAAAGAATGTAAAATATAGCATCGAAAACTTTCGTGTAGAGCAGAAGACTGACTATGAAAAACTGGTATTTGAAATTATCAGTGACGGTTCTATTCATCCAAAAGATGCATTAACTGAAGCAGCGAAGACACTTATTCATCATTTCATGTTATTCTCTGACGAGCGTATCACTCTTGAAGCTGATGAGATCGCTCAAACTGAAACTTATGATGAAGAATCTCTTCACATGAGACAACTTCTAAAAACGAAGTTGGTAGATCTTGATCTTTCAGTAAGAGCTCTGAACTGTCTTAAAGCAGCTGAAGTTGATACTTTAGGAGACCTTGTATCTTACAATAAGAACGATTTGATGAAGTTTAGAAACTTCGGTAAAAAATCACTTACTGAACTTGAAGAACTTGTAAGCAATAAAGGTTTAAACTTTGGTATGGATCTGTCAAAATATAAACTAGATAAAGATTAGACCAACAGTGGATATAGTTCACTGCTTGGATTTGAAATAAAACAACCATCATAATTTGCTCCTTAAAATGAGTCGTAGCAAGATGATGAAATATAAAATGTCATGAGACACGGAAAGAAAACAAATCATTTAGGTAGACAAACTGCACACCGTAAGGCTATGCTTGCGAATATGGCATGTTCCCTAATTGAACATAAACGTATCAATACTACCGTTGCTAAAGCGAAAGCTCTTAAAGTATTCGTAGAGCCTTTGGTAACAAAGTGTAAAGAAGATACTACGCACAACAGACGTCTTGTGTTTAGTAAACTTAGAAGCAAAGAAGCAGTAAGCGAATTGTTTCGTGATGTAGCTCCTAAAGTTGGAGATCGTCCAGGCGGATATACCAGAGTTATTAAACTAGGGAGTCGTCTTGGAGATGCTGCAGAAATGGCACTTGTAGAGCTTGTAGATTTCAACGAAACTTACAACCTGGGTGATAAGCCTAAGAAGAAAAAATCTACTCGTCGTGCTGGTAAGAAGAAAGCTGAAGATACAGCTTCTACTGAACAGCCGAAAGAGGCTTCTGCTAAAGAAACCAAGAAAGAAGAGCCTAAAGCTATAGAGCCGAAGGCTGAAGAAAAAAAGGACGATAAAAAAGAGGAATAGACATGATTCTTTTTACAACCTAAATTTCAAAAGGATAAACTTTAATAGTTTATCCTTTTTTTATACCCAATAGATAAATTATTAAATTTGCCGCAACAGCAACTAGATCACAACTATGAAATATCAGGCTAAACGTAAAGCGATCATCTTACTTGAAGATGGAACCATTTTTTATGGAAAATCAGTCGGAAATAAAGAAGGTAGCGCCGTAGGAGAAGTTTGTTTCAATACGGGAATGACAGGTTATCAGGAGATCTTTACAGATCCTTCTTATTATGGACAGTTAATGGTTACCACCAATGCTCATATTGGTAATTATGGAACCAGTGATAAAGAGAATGAATCTGACACGGCTAAAATAGCCGGTCTTATTTGTAAAAACTTCAGTTATACTGAATCCAGACCGGCATCAGATAAGACGCTTGAACAGTTTCTTGATGCAAATAATATTTTCGCTATTTCAGATGTAGATACCAGAGCTTTGGTAACCTATATTAGAGAGAACGGGGCTATGAACGCCATAATTTCTTCTGATGTAGCAAATATTGAAAGTCTAAAAAAACAATTGGCAGAAGTTCCAAATATGAACGGACTTGAACTTGCTTCTAAAGTTTCTACTAAAAAGCCTTATTATTTCGGAAAGGAAGATGCTACTTATAAGATCGCTGCTTTAGATGTTGGGATAAAAACAAATATTCTCAGAAATCTTTCAGAAAGGGATGCCTATATAAAAGTGTTTCCTTATAATGCTACCTATGAAGAAATGAAGGCATGGGATCCAGATGGATATTTCCTCTCTAATGGGCCGGGAGATCCACAACCTCTGGAAAGTGCTATCAATGTAACAAAGACAATCATCGAAAAAAATCATCCATTATTTGGTATTTGCTTAGGTCATCAAATTATTGCCATTGCCAATGGGATTAAAACCTATAAGATGCATCATGGTCACCGGGGAATTAATCACCCTGTGAAGAATATGGTGAGTGGTAAAGGAGAGATTACCTCTCAAAACCACGGCTTCTCTGTAGATAAAGAACAAACCGAGGCTCATCCAGATGTAGAAGTGACTCATGTTTGTCTAAATGATGGAACTGTAGGAGGACTTGCAATGAAAAATAAGAACGTATTTTCTGTGCAATATCACCCTGAAGCGAGTCCTGGACCGCACGATGCTAGTTATTTGTTTGATGAGTTTATAGACCGAATCAAGTTGGCAAAGGCTTAGGTTCAAGTCATAATTATAGTAATAAAGCCGGAATTTTATTCCGGCTTTATTTTTCTTACTGTTTCCTGTAAAATAAATTTGTAATTGAGAACAAATAAAGTAGTTTTGGCGGCCTATAACTAACCTGAACTATTTCAATGAAAAATCTACTTCTTGTTTTTGCCCTTTTTCTAGGGATGACCGTTTTTTCCCAGGAAACAACCAACCAGTTTTCTTTAAATTTCCTGGTCCCTTCAGCCGAATACGAAGTTTCGGTATCAGAAAAATCTACTGTAGACTTTGATCTGGGCGTTGGATTCGGTTATACTAATTCAAAATTTGGTGGTGAACATTTCGGGATATTTCCGGGGTTCGAAACTCAATACCGCTATTACTATAATTTGGCTAAACGGGCAGATAAAGGAAAGAAAACTTCCGAAAATAGCGGAAATTACATTGCTGGAGTAGCTTATTTAACTAGTGGCGATCCAATTTTTGGAGATTTGGAATATATAAATGATTATAGGGGATTCGTTGGGCCTTCCTGGGGTTTACAACGTATTTATCCCAGTAATTTCAAATTAAATCTTAATCTTGGTGCTGGATTGGGTTTCAATGATTTCGAAGGCACCTACTTTGCAGGACTTATTAGTATAAAACTTGGATTTAAGTTAGGGAAAGAAAAATAAACGATCATTCCACATAAGGTTTATCTGAAAATAAATTTTGTCAACTTAAACGCAATCAAAGGCGGGGCAAAAGCGTCTCGACTTAAGCCTGTATTGAGCGAATTCGAAATGCTGGATGTGACAAATTAATTATGAAATTGGTAAAAAAGCCGGTAAACTTGAAAAATAAAGTATCTTTTATTTTTATCCAGGTTCCTTAAGTCTTGTTGTGAGTCTTAATTTTACAGTTAAAATTGAGATTCGGATTCAAAAGAAATCGAATGAAGCAGATTTTTATATTTTTTAGTTTGTTTTTAGGGCTTTCAGGTTTTTCACAAATTTCAACAAACAATCAGTTTTCCTTAAATCTACTTGCTCCTTCGGCGGAATATGAATTAGCTGTTTCTAATAATTCAACTATTGATATGAATCTGGGTGTTGGTTTTGCATATCATAGATCTTCCTATAGCGGTGAAGCTTTTGGGATCTTTCCCGGATTGGAAGCTCAGTATCGATACTATTATAATTTTGCCAAAAGAGCTGACGAGGGGAAGAAAACTTCAGAGAATTCTGCCAATTATATTGCAGGGGTAGCCTCTGTAACAGGAGGAAAACCAATTCTAGGCGATCTTGAATATACGAATGATTATGGTGTATTTGTGGGTCCTGCCTGGGGATTACAAAGAGTTTATGATAGCAGATTCAAACTAAACCTAAATTTAGGTGTAGGTCTTGGTTTTAATGATTCCGGGGATACTTATTTCACCCCTTTATTCGGATTTCAGTTAGGATGGTTGGTCGCACAGTAATAATTTTATTTTCCATACTGAGTTCCCTCCACGGAATTGCTCAGAAACATCCGGTTTTATATGCTGGCTTTGAATACTATCCACATACTGGTTTTAAGGATAATGCCTTCTATAATGTTAGTTTTGGAAGTCAGATTTATCAATGGAAATTTTTAGCTCCTGAAGTGGGTATTAATTATTCCATGGGCATTATTCCAGAAAGGGAATTTGTGGAAGGTCCAGATCCTAATGCCATTCCCGCGGCTATTTACAAATCAAATTTCACTTCCTTTTCTATCAGTCTGGCACCAAAATTAAAATTTGGGAATGAAGAAGCTGCTTTGGTGCTTATCCCAGAATATAATATTGGGAATAGAAATGCCAAAGGAAATTATCTCGTTTACAATGGAAATGAGAGATACGACCTGGAAGAGAAACAGACCTATTCTAAAAATCAGAATTACTGGAGTTTTGCAGCTGGTGTAGAAGGGCAAGTGCTAAACGTTGATCATCTGTGGTTTTCATTTTATTTGAAATATACCAGGCTTAATTCCGAAGAAGTATTAGGAGCTCTCGATTTTTCGGACTATAATTTTAAGTCAGAGGGTGGAAGCGGTGACGGTTATGCATTAGGAATACGTGTGTATTATGATCTATTTTCAGCATTATGATAAAAACTTCACAAACCGAAAACGTTTTAGTTGCATTTAATGTTATAAATGCTTTAAAACTAAAGGACTCAGTCGCTTTTTTGTGCTTGTATTTGTATCTTGCAATTTGTTCAACTAACTAATAAAAAAAGAAAATGAGCGCTATTTTAGATATTCACGCACGTCAGATTTTTGATTCAAGAGGGAATCCTACCGTAGAAGTAGATGTATATACCGAAAATGGAATAATGGGCCGCGCCGCAGTTCCTTCGGGAGCTTCAACTGGAGAACATGAAGCAGTAGAGCTTCGTGATGGCGGAAAAGATTTTATGGGGAAAGGTGTAAGTAAGGCTGTTGAAAATGTAAATGGAGAGATCGCTGAGAAATTATTGGGATATTCAGTTTTTGAACAAAACCTGATAGACCAAACGATGATAGATCTTGATGGAACTCCAAATAAATCACAACTTGGTGCTAACGCTATTCTTGGTGTTTCACTGGCAGTTGCGAAGGCAGCCGCGAACGAATTGAACATGCCACTTTACAGATATGTTGGTGGGGTAAGTGCGAATACACTTCCGGTGCCAATGATGAATATTATCAACGGTGGTTCTCACAGTGATGCACCTATTGCATTTCAGGAATTCATGATTATGCCAGTGATGGCTAAAAGCTTTTCTCATGCTCTAAAAATGGGAACTGAGATTTTTCATAATCTTAAAAAAGTGCTTCACGATCGTGGTTTAAGTACCGCTGTAGGAGATGAAGGTGGTTTTGCTCCAACCCTGGATGGAACAGAAGATGCATTAGATACTATTTTGAAAGCAATCAAAAATGCTGGGTATAATCCTGGAAAAGATGTAATGATCGCTTTAGATTGCGCTGCAGCTGAATTCTTTGTAAACGGAAAATATGATTATACTAAATTTGAAGGAGATAAAGGGAAAGTAAGAACCAGCGAAGAACAGGCTGAGTACCTTGCAGAACTTGCTTCAAAATATCCAATTATTTCTATTGAAGATGGAATGGATGAAAACGACTGGGAAGGTTGGAAAGCCGTTACCGATAAAATTGGTGACAAAGTTCAATTGGTTGGTGACGATCTTTTTGTAACTAATGTGGAACGTCTTGGAAGAGGAATCAAAGAAAATATCGCAAACTCTATTCTAATTAAAGTAAATCAAATCGGGACGTTAACCGAAACTATTGCTGCGGTAAACATGGCACATAATGCTGGGTATACTTCAGTAATGTCTCACCGTTCTGGAGAAACTGAAGATAATACGATTGCCGATCTTGCTGTTGCTTTGAATACAGGTCAGATCAAAACCGGTTCTGCTTCTCGAAGTGACCGTATGGCTAAGTACAATCAATTGTTAAGAATTGAAGAAGAACTTGGTGATGTTGCTTATTATCCGCAGGATAAAGCGTTCAAAATAAAATAGGTTCTAAATTCCTGTTTTTAAGAAGCCTCTTCGAAAGAAGGGGCTTTTTTATTGAACCTAAATAATTCAAAGGCGACTCTGCCTATAGACTAGGTTTTGATTCATGGAGAAATGGAATCGGCCAAATGACACCATAATCTAGCCTGAAATTTATTGGTTTCAATATTTTTTTATTTCATTTCCTAATTATCTAGTATATTAACAATGATTTAATCAAATTCGCTGTAAGAGCTGCTATTTATTGATTAAATTCATGTTGTTAACCAACCATACCCTTGAATACTAATTTTTTATTTGTTGCTGCTGAAAATGATGGCATTCCGCGCTGTAAGGCGGGTGGAATGGGAGACGTGGTTCGCGATGTGCCAAGGCAGATTGCTGCCAAAGGAGATCAGGTACATGTGATTACTCCTTCTTATTCCCGTTTACATATTTCTGAAGCCAGAAAAATTACCGACCTGAATTTTGTATTTCGTGGCGTACCTCATAACGGAGAAATATATGAGGTTACAGGGAAAAGACAGATTGAGGGAATAAAACATTACGTATTTCATCATACAGATATTAAAGCCGGGGATATAGCTCATATCTATTTTAACGATCCAGATCAGCCTTTTTTTACAGATGCAAATGTTTTTGCACTGTTCTGTACCGGGGTGGCTGCAGCCATTCGGGAAGAAGTATTTGGTAAAATTGATATAATCCATCTTCATGACTGGCATACCAGTATGCTATTATTCTTAAAGGAATTTAATCCAAGGTTTAGTGTATTAAAGGATATTAGGTTTGTGTATTCTATTCATAATCTGGCGATACAGGGGATTAGGCCATTCAACAATAATTACTCTTCAGTAGATGCATTCTTTCCAGATATAGATTATAACCGGGAAGAATTATATGACCGCCGCTACCCCGATTGTGTCAACCTCATGGCCGTTGGAATTAGACTGGCAGATGCCGTACATACGGTATCTCCTTCTTATAAGGAAGATATTCAGAAGCCAAGCGATAAGCCACACTTTATTGGGGGAGAAGGTTTGGAAGAGGATCTTCAAAACGCGGAAAGAGAAAACCGCTTATTCGGAATTTTGAATGGAGCCAATTATTCAAATTTTGAGGTAGTTGAAAAAGGAATTCTGCTAAGACAATGCGTTCGAAGACTTTTCCGTTGGTTGCAGGAAGAAAAAAAGGATTATAAAGCACATTATCTGGCACATACCGGAGAAAAAATTACTCGCTGGCAGGAACATAATCCAGATTTTATTTGTTCCAGTGTCGCGAGATTAACCGAACAGAAGTTTTTCTTTTTTCATGAAAACCCCGACTTGTTGCCGGGTTTAATGAAAAAACTTACGGCGATAAATGGTATTTATATTCTTCTGGGGACCGGCGCTCCCGAATACGAATCCATATTCAGAGAAGCCAGTTATAAGTATAAGAATTTTATTTTCATAAATGCACAGTCAGACAGCATCATAGATATGTTGTATCAGGAATCTAACCTGTATCTAATGCCCAGTCAGTTTGAGCCTTGTGGGATTAGTCAAATGCTGGCGATGAGAAATGGTCAACCCTGTTTGGTGCACCATACCGGAGGCTTAAAAGATACGGTTGTACATAAGAAAACTGGTTTTAGCTTTGATGGAACAACTATAGAAGAAAAAACCAGAAATTTTGTAACTGTTTTCTCTGAGACAGTAGATCTGTTTTTCAATGATAAAAAGGCGTGGGAAAAAATATGCGATAATGCAAAAAAGCAAAGATTTACCTGGGAGAAGTCGGTAAACAAATATTATGAAGAGCTTTATAAGATTTCAAATTGAGAGTATTTTATAAGTACCAATTTAGTACTAACGACATTGTTTATTTCCTGATAAGAACTAAATATTGAATCGAGCATTTTTTCC
>Ga0207878_100365_pt1 | contig 17950 bp, 15 predicted proteins | sample LinPmetageLP41_FD_184053 | JGI IMG/M metagenome (GOLD analysis project Ga0207878, IMG submission 184053) | Marine viral communities from the Pacific Ocean - LP-41 (SPAdes) | ecosystem: Environmental > Aquatic > Marine > Oceanic | place: Pacific Ocean | collected 2010-08-27 | reverse complement strand
GTCGAGGAAAGCGAGGTAAAGCCGGCGTTCAGCTTCCTTGAGCGTATCGGTCGTGGCGTCAGGCATCCTTGAATGCCACCATCGAAGCAAAGTTGAGATACTGAAACCAGGTCGTCACCCGCGAGAAGCCGGCCTGGGTCAGTCGCTCGTGGTGCGCTGCCAGCGTATCCGGCATCAGTACGTTCTCCAGCGCGGTACGTTTCTGGCTGATTTCCATGTCGCTGTAGCCGTTGGCCCGCTTGAAATCGTGGTAGCGTTCCACCAGCCAGGCGTTCTCTTGTTCATCTGCTGCCACTATCTTCTCCGACAGCACTAGAATGCCGCCTGGCTCCAGCGCTGCGAACAGTTTGGCAATCACCGCGTCACGGTCCGCCGGCGGCAGGAACTGCAGCGTGAAGTTGAGCACGATCATGCCGCTCGGGCGGTAGTCGATGTGGCGAATGTCACCTTCGATGAAGGCTATCTGGTGCTCCGGACTCTCCGCTGTGGCGGTTTCGCGGGCTCGTGCGATCATCGTCGGGGAGAGATCGACGCCGGTCAGCGAGAAGGCGTCGGCGGGTAGTCGCCCGGCCAGTGCCAGGCCTACCGCGCCCAGCGAACAGCCGAGATCGTAGACATGCGCGCCGTGGCGCAGGTGGCGCTCGGCAATGACCCCGAACATGCCGAGTATCTGGCCGTAGCCGGGAATCGAGCGCCGGACCATATCCGGAAAACAGGCCACGACCCGTTCGTCGAACGAAAAGCTCGCCACTCGATCGAGGGGTGTCGAAAAGATGGCGTCACGGTAAGATGCGTCAATCATTGCCGAAAAATATTCTTAATTGGGAGAGCGTGAAGCGAACGGAACGCTTGGGATACGCCCGTTTTGGTCACGGTGTATGTTAGCTACAGTGTACGTTTTGCGTCTCTTCGCTGCACGTGACAAGGAGAGCCATAGATGTCGATTCGTGAAACCCAGGCATGGAAAGCACTCGAGCAGCAGCTCGAAGGGGGCATGCGGGATGTCCACCTGAAGACCCTGTTCCAGCAATCGCCGCGCTTCGATGAGTTCTATCTCGAAGCTGCGGGCATTCAGATGGATCTGTCCAAGCAGCGCTGGACCACGGAAGTCCGGGAACAGCTGCTCTCGCTGGCGCGAGAGGCGGGCGTACCTGACGCCATCCAGAGGCTGCTGTCGGGAGAGCGGGTCAATCGCACCGAAGATCGCCCGGCACTGCATACCGCACTGCGCCTGCCACGTGACGCCGAACTCGAGGTCGAAGGCGTCGAAGTGGTCAGCGACGTGCACGCCACCCTCGATAAGATGGAAACGCTGGTCGAGAAGCTATTGAACGGTCAATGGCGTGGTGCGACCGGTAAGCCGATCACCGATGTGGTCAACCTCGGTGTCGGCGGATCGGATCTGGGGCCGCTGATGGTGACGTCGGCGCTGACCGATTTCGAGCCCAAAGACGGTTTCGAAGTGTCGACGCACTTTGCCTCGACCATGGATGGCTCGCAGCTGGCTGACTTCCTGAGCTGGCTCAATCCTGAGACGACCCTGTTCATTCTTTCGTCGAAGTCCTTCGGTACCATCGACACGCTATCGAACGCATCCACTGCGCTCGATTGGATTGCAACCCGCCTGGGTTGTGGCGAGGCGTTGATCAAGCGTTTCCACTTCGTCGGTGTTTCCACCAAACCGGAAAAAATGACCGAGTGGGGTATCGATCCGGGCAACCAGCTGTTGTTCTGGGATTGGGTCGGGGGGCGTTATTCGTTCTGGAGCGCGATCGGGCTGCCGATCGCCATTCGTGTCGGCATGGACAACTTCCGCCAGTTACTGGCGGGCGCGCATGCCATGGATGAACACTTCCGTACCGCCGATCTGGCGGAAAATCTGCCGGTGCAGCTGGCGTTGATCGGTATCTGGAACGTCAACTTTCTCGATATTCGCTCCCATGCGGTGCTGCCTTACGACGGGCGCCTCAAGTACTTGCCCGGCTATTTCCAGCAGCTGGAGATGGAGTCCAATGGCAAGTCGGTGACCAACGACGATGCCGTGGTCGATTACTCCACCTGCCCCGTGATCTGGGGTGAGATCGGTCCCAACGGTCAGCATGCGTTCTATCAGTTGCTGCACCAGGGCACCCAGCCGGTGGCCTGCGACTTCATTGCCCCGGTGAACCGTTACAACGATGTCGAAAACGAGCGCTTCCGTGGCGACCTGATGGCCCAGCACCGTCTAGCGCTGGCCAACTGCTTTGCTCAATCCCGCGTCCTGATGCTCGGCGACGATGCGGTGAAGTCCGAGGGTACGCCGCCAAGCTACAAGCGCTATCGCGGCAATCAGCCTTCTTCCACGCTGATGTTCGATAGCCTCAATCCCGCCACGTTGGGCGCCTTGATCGCACTCTACGAGCACAAGGTGTTTGTGCAGGGCGTGATTTGGGATATCGACTCCTTTGATCAGTGGGGCGTCGAGCTGGGCAAGCAGATCGCTACCGAAACTGAAGAGATCATCGCGACCCAGAATGGATTGGAGTCTCTGGATGATTCCAGCCGTGGCTTGATCGAGGCGATATGGAAGGGTCAGAAGTCCTGGTGATGGGTAAGAGTGACGGAGTGACGAATGCTGAATGATCCGACGCTGAATGATCTGACGGCGGACGTTCGGCCGGCCAAGGCGCTGCTGTATCTGCACGGTTTCAACAGCAGCAGCGCATCGCCCAAGGCCCGGTTGGTCAAGCGTGCCTGCGAGGCATTGGCTCGTCACGAAGGTCGCACGTTCGAGTGCCTGACCCCGGATCTGTCGCATCGTCCGAACGTGGCCTGGCAGCAGGCCGAAGCGGCGCTGGAAAACTTGGGCCGCGAGGATACGTTGCTGGTCGGTAGTTCCATGGGCGGCTTCCTGGCGACGATTCTGGCGGAGCGCCACGGTCTTCGCGCCGTGCTGATCAATCCGGCAGTTCAGCCCGCTCGCTTCGTGGCCGATTACCTGGGTCAGACGCTGGTCAATGCTGATTCCGGTGAGCGTTTCACGATCGACGATAGTCACTTCGATCAATTGACCGCGCTGCAGTGGGATCGCATCGTGCATCCGGCGCGTTATCTGCTGTTGCTTGGCAGCGCGGACGAGACGCTGGATTGTCGCGATGCGCTGCGCGCCTACGCCGGCAGTCGGACGCTAATCCATCCCGGCGGTGATCATGGTTTCAATGTTCTGCCCGACTATCTACCGGCGCTTTTCGCCCATGGCGGCTGGAGTGTTCCCGCTTCGTTTTCGGTGTCTTGATAGCTTCGATCTCCCGCCAGGCGGTGAAAGCGATACTGGAAATTTGACCAGTAGTGTATCATCGGCGCCAACCTTGCGCGTGGTGGCAAACGTTTCGATCTCGAGTTTATCCAACGATTCGATGACGTGGCGATTTCGATTGTGCAACTTCGGCCATGCGACTTTGACCCTGTGACTTTGATCTTACAAACGTGGCGAGACCCTGCATGACGCAATACAGTGCCAGCTCTATCGAGGTGCTCTCCGGCCTCGATCCGGTCCGCAAGCGGCCGGGCATGTATACCGACACCACCCGCCCTAACCATCTCGTACAGGAAGTCATCGATAACAGTGTCGATGAAGCGCTGGCGGGGCATGCCGGCGAGATCCGTGTCGTTCTGCTCGAGGACGGCGGGATCGAAGTCTCCGATGATGGCCGGGGCATGCCGATCGATGTGCATCCCGAACACGGCGTGACCGGGGTGGAACTGATCCTCACGCGGTTGCACGCCGGCGGCAAATTCTCCCAGTCGAGCTACCGCTTTTCCGGCGGTCTGCATGGCGTGGGCGTTTCGGTGGTCAATGCGTTGTCGACGCGCCTCGAAGTCGAAGTGTGCCGCGAGGGCAATCGCTACGGTATCGCTTTCGAAAAGGGTGAAAAGGTCGAGGAGCTCTCGATCATTGGCAGCTGTGCCAAGCGCGCCACGGGGACTGTCGTACGTTTCTGGCCGGAATCCGGCTATTTCGACAGCGCCAAGCTTTCTCTGCCGCGGTTGAAGCATCTGATGCGCGCCAAGGCGGTGCTCTGTCCCGGGCTCAAGGTGGTACTCAAGGAGACTGATGGCGCCGAAAGCATCTGGCAGTACGAAGACGGCCTGCGCGACTACCTCGCTCAGGCCACCGATGGCTTCGAGGTGCTGCCGTCGTCACCCTTCATCGGCCATTTCGAGGACGATGAGCAGGGCGTCGACTGGGCGATCCAGTGGCTGCCGGAAGGCGGCGAGCCGGTGCTCGAGTCCTACGTCAACCTGATCCCGACGCCGCTCGGCGGGACCCACGTCAACGGGTTCCGTAGCGGTCTGCTCGAGGCGGTGCGCGAGTTCTGCGAATATCGCAGCCTGCTGCCGCGCGGGGTCAAGCTGTCCTCCGAGGATCTGTGGGAGCGGGTCTCGTTCGTGCTCTCGATCAAGATGCTCGACCCGCAATTCGCCGGCCAGACCAAGGAACGGCTGTCGTCACGCACGGTGGCGGGTTTCGTTTCCGGCGTGGTCAAGGACGCCTTTTCGTTGTGGCTCAACCATCATGTCGATCAGGCCGAACAGCTGGCCGAACTGGTGATCAACGCGGCTCAGCGGCGTCAGAAGAGCGCCAAGAAGGTGGCGCGCAAGAAGATTACATCGGGGCCAGCGTTGCCCGGCAAGTTGGCCGACTGCTCCGGTCAGGATCCCGTCTTCAGCGAGCTGTTTCTGGTCGAGGGGGACTCCGCCGGCGGCAGCGCCAAGCAGGCGCGCAATCGTGAGACCCAGGCGATCCTGCCGTTACGCGGCAAGATCCTCAATACCTGGGAAGTCGAATCCGCGGACATCTACAGCTCTCAGGAAGTCCACGACATCGCCGTCGCGATCGGCCTCGATCCGGGCAGTGACGATCTCTCCAAGCTGCGCTACCACAAGGTCTGCATTCTCGCCGATGCCGACTCCGACGGCCTGCATATCGCGACGCTGCTGTGCGCGCTGTTCGTTCGCCACTTCCCGGCACTGGTCGACGCGGGCCACGCCTTTGTCGCGATGCCGCCGCTGTACCGTATCGATCTGGGCAAGGAGGTCTTCTACGCCCTCGACGAAAGCGAGAAGGCGGCAACGCTCAAGCGCCTGGAGGGCAAGCGCGGCACGCCCAACGTGCAGCGTTTCAAGGGTCTGGGCGAGATGAGCCCGCTGCAGCTGCGTGAGACCACCATGGCCACGGACACCCGGCGGCTGGTCCAACTGACCCGCGAGGTCAACGACGGCACGCTGGAAATGATGGACATGCTGCTGGCACGTAAGCGGGCAAGCGATAGAAAGAGCTGGCTGGAAGACTACGGTAATCTGGCCGAGATCGAGGTTTGAAATGACCATGGATATTCAGGTAGCGGAAGGCGACGTCGAACGTCTTTCGCTCAAGGAGTACACCGAGAAGGCGTATCTCGATTATTCGATGTACGTGATTCTCGACCGTGCGTTGCCGAATATCGGTGACGGCATGAAGCCGGTTCAGCGGCGCATCGTGTATGCGATGCGCGAACTGGCGTTGAGCGCCAACGCCAAATACAAGAAGTCGGCGCGTACCGTCGGCGACGTGTTGGGCAAGTTCCATCCGCATGGCGATAGCGCCTGCTACGAGGCGATGGTGCTGATGGCACAACCGTTCAGCTATCGTTATCCGCTGGTCGACGGCCAGGGCAACTGGGGTAGCCCGGACGATCCCAAGTCGTTCGCCGCCATGCGCTATACCGAAGCGCGGCTGTCGCGTTTCTCCGAGACGCTGCTGGCGGAACTGGGCCAGGGCACCGTCGACTGGACACCCAACTTCGATGGCACCATGAACGAGCCGGCGGTGCTGCCGTCGCGGCTTCCGCATGTATTGCTCAACGGTGGCACCGGCATTGCGGTGGGCATGGCGACCGACATCCCGCCGCACAACGTGGTGGAAGTGGTCGAGGCGACCTGCCATCTGCTGCGCCAGCCAGAGGCCAGCGTCGCGGACCTGATGCAGTATCTGCCAGCGCCGGACTTCCCGACCGACGCCGAGATCATTTCGCCGCCGGCCGACCTGCGCAAGCTCTACGAGACCGGTCGCGGCTCGGTCAAGCTGCGGGCACGCTACGAGCGCGAGGACGGCAACATCGTGATCACCGCGGTGCCGTATCAGGTCAGCGGGGCCAAGGTGCTCGAACAGATCGCCGCCCAGATGCAGGCCAAGAAGCTGCCGATGGTGGCGGATCTGCGCGACGAGTCGACCCACGAGACGCCCACGCGCCTGGTGATCGAGCCACGCTCCAATCGTATCGATGCCGATGGGCTGATGGCGCACCTGTTCGCCACCACCGATCTCGAGAAGAGCATCCGCGTCAATCTCAACGTGATCGCGCTCGATGGTCGGCCTCGGGTCCTGGCATTGAACGCTATGCTCGGCGAGTGGCTGACCTTCCGCCGGACCACCGTGCGCCGACGCCTGGAGCATCGGCTCGGCAAGGTCGAGGATCGTCTGCATCTGCTCGAAGGCTTGCTGATCGCGTATCTCAACATTGATGAAGTGATCCGCATCATCCGCGAGGAGGATGAACCCAAGCCGGCGCTGATGAGCGCGTTCGGCATTACCGAGCGTCAGGCGGAAGCGATCCTTGAGCTGCGGTTGCGTCACCTCGCCAAGCTCGAGGAGATGAAAATCCGCGGCGAGCAGGACGAGCTCGAAGCCGAACGCAAACGTCTCAAGAAGCTGCTGGGATCCGAGGCGGCGATGACCGATCTGGTCGAGAAGGAGCTGCGCGAGGCGGCCGAGGCCTACGGCGACCCTCGCCGCTCGCCCCTGGTCGAACGTAGTGAAGCCAAGGCGCTCTCGGAGGTTGAACTGGTGGGCGCCGATCCGGTCACAGTGGTGCTGTCCGATAAAGGCTGGATTCGTGCGGCCCGGGGCCACGACATCGATCCCGCCGGCCTGTCCTACAAGGCGGGCGACAGTTTTCACCTGGCGGCGCGTGGCAAGACCAATCAACCGTTGGTGCTGCTTGATGACAGCGGGCGCAGCTATACGCTGAGCGCGCACAATCTTCCATCGGCACGCGGCCAGGGCGAGCCGGTGACCGGGCGAATCAACCCCCCGGCCGGTGCTACCATGGCCGGTTTGATGCTCGACGTGCCCAGTGCCCGCTATCTGCTGGCGTCCGATGGCGGCTACGGTTTCGTGGTCAGGCTCGAGGACCTGCTGGGCAAGAACAAGGCCGGCAAATCGGTGCTTTCGGTACCCAAGGGCTGCAATGTGATGCCGCCCAAGGCGATACCGGAGAGTGACGGGGTGCGCGTCGCGGCGGTGTCCAACGAGGGCCGTCTGCTGGTCTTTGCGCTGTCCCAGTTGCCCGAGATGACGAAAGGCAAGGGCAACAAGATGATCGACATTCCAGGCGCCAAGGCGGCGAGGCGGGAAGAGTTCGTGCGCGATCTGGTGCTGCTACCGGAAGGCGCCTCGCTGGTCGTGCATGCCGGTAAGCGCAAGCAGACACTGAAGACGGCAGATCTTGAGTATTACACCGGCGAGCGCGGCCGCCGCGGCAGCAAGCTGGCGCGGGGATTTCAGAAAGTCGATCGGCTCGAGGTCGAGTCTTGAACGATATCTATACCAAAACCTGATGCCGAAGTGCGTGATCGCTGGCGATAGTCGGCGTCACGATCCGTTTATGATTTGTGGCCGGATCGATCATCGTAGAAGGTCGCATGGCGGCCACTCGTGGGGAAAAGATGTCACAACGTTTTGTGGTGCGGGCCACCGGACCCGCGCGGCCCGGTCAGACGGCTGCACTGGGTACGGCACTGTTCAGCGCCAATTGTCGTCTGCTGGATTTGAGTCAACATGTCGCCTTCGGCGAAGTGACGCTGGAGGCGCTGGTCGAGACCGCTGATGATCTCGGTGCGATGCTACCGACGGCGGGTGATGTGTTCGGGCTGGACTGTCGAGTCGAGGCGGTGTCCACTGAAAGTGAAGCGCTATGGGCGGATGTCGCCAAGGACCCGCGCTGGATATTGACCTTGATGGCGCCCGCGCTGTCTGCGGAAGTCATGGCGGAAGTCGGTGCGCTGACGGCCGAGCAGGGACTGACCATTCAGCAGGTGAAGCGGCTTTCCGCCGAGAGCCAGCTTGATGCAGCCACCTCTTCGGCAGGGCCCGGGGCCTGTCTTGAATGGCGACTTAGCGGCACGGTACGCGACTCGGCATTGCTGCGCGACAAGATCCTCGCCTTGGGCGATCGCTTCGACGTCGATGTGGCATTGCAGCCAGCCAGTCTATGGCGCCAGCATCGCCGACTGATCTGCTTCGACATGGATTCGACCCTGATTCAGGCGGAGGTCATTGATGAATTGGCCCGGCGCCATGGGGTCTATGAAGAAGTCGCGGCGGTGACCGAGCGTGCCATGCGCGGTGAGCTCGACTTTCAGCAGAGTTTCCGAGCGCGCCTGCGCATGCTCGAGGGGCTGAATGAATCAGTGTTGGCGGAGATCGCCGAGTCGTTACCGTTGATGCCGGGGCTCGAGCGACTGATGGGCTATCTCAAGCGACTGGGTTACCGGACCGTGATTCTTTCCGGGGGATTTACCTATTTTGCCCGCTACCTGCAGGCGCGGCTGGGTTTCGATGAGATCCACGCCAACGAACTGGTGATTCGCGATGGCAAGGTGACTGGCGAAGTCCAGGAGCCGATCATCGACGCCGAGCGCAAGGCGATGCTTTTCGAGCAGATCGTCGAGCGCGAAGGGTGGCATCTGGATCAGGCCGTGGCCGTGGGTGACGGGGCCAACGATCTCAAGATGCTGGCCGCCGCCGGCATGGGTGTGGCTTTTCACGCCAAACCGCTGGTACGTCGGCAGGCCGAGCTCTCGGTCTCGGTCACGGGGCTCGACGGACTGCTCTATCTACTGGGCTATTCCCAGTCGGATCTGGCGAGCTTGTCGTCAGATAGCTGAGGGAAGTCGCAGCTCGCGGCATCGGACGAGAGGCATCGGACGAGAGGAGGCGATGGAGATCAAGTTTGCACCGGACGGAACGATGACAAATTGTTACTTTATGCCAGCGATCAGCGATAATATTGGCCGTATGAGCGATTCTTTACTATCAGGCCATCTGTTTTCGGAGCCCCCATGCCCGACTCTGCTTCCGCAGATATACATCAAGCCAAGGCCATCCGGGAATGGCTCGAGCCACTATGTCTGCAAGGCGGCGTCAATCTAGTATTCGACGTCGCGGGTAGCGCCTTCTGGCCGGTGTTGCTGGACGATGTCATCCACGATCAGGCACTGATCGTGGATGTGTCGGCGGTACCGGCGTTGGCGGAACCCCTTGTCCGGGGCGATCGGTTTCATCTTGTCGGTCATGTCGCGGGGGCACTGGTTCGCACCTCTGCGCTGACGATAGTCGAACGCCTGGAAGACACGCAGCGGATAAAGTTTCGCTGCAGTTATCCAGACTTCATCAATACCATTCAGCGGCGCGGTACGTTTCGTGCCCCGCTACGCCCCGAAATGGGGGTAGCGGCGCGTCTGACCCTGACAGCGAAAATGCCCGCCATCGAGGCAGACCTTCGTAACCTGTCGCTGGGCGGGTGTCTGTTGGCAATGCGACTGGTGGACGCCGTCAAGCTGACTTCCTGTCAGCCGTTTTCCGCCCTCGAGTTGATCTTTCCCAATCAACAGCGTCTCGCGCTCAAGGGACGGGTGCGGCATATCCGCACCGATGACGACTGGACAATGGCGTTGGTCGGCTGTGAGTTCGATGAGCTGCCGATCGATAGCGAGCGATTCCTGTGGTACTGCGTCAAGGAGATCGAGCGCGAAGGCGTGCGCAAGGCATCGGTCAGTGAGAAGCGGCTGGAGCCGTCAGTTCTGTTTTTGTTGCCGCAGGGACGTCGACCGCAACCGGCCAGGTCGAGCATCACCGCAGAGAAGACTGCTGCCGGCGCTGACAATTCGACCGTTCGGTGCCTGTGGAAAATCGCCGATTATCTCAATGCTCAGAGTCTGCAGCTCCAGAACGGTGACAAGATTGCGCCCTCGTTGCTGTCTCGGCATGCCGATACGCTGCTGTCGCTTGGTGCGCAAAGTCGGGAATCGCTGCTTTATGCGCTGGGATATCTCGAGGCCGAACCCGTATTCGTACAACACGCTCTGACTGTGGCTATTCGCGCCGGCGATCTAGCGCGCAAGCAAGGCCATGACCGCGAGTCTCTGAAGGCGATCGTGGCCAGTGCGTTGGTACATGACCTGGGCAAAGCGATATTGCCGGCCGATCTACTGGAGAGCCGTGAGGCGCTGAGTGCGGCACAGCGAGCATTGTTGCCGGAACACGTCAATTGGATCAGCGAACGGCTGGCCGGGTGTCGCTGGTTGTCCCCCGAGATCGCCGCATCGGTTGTCGAACAGATCAATGAGCGACTCGACGGTAGTGGTTATCCGCGAGGGCTTCATGGTGATGCTATCGGCGATCTCGGACGCATGGTGGCAGTGGTGGACGTGATCGATGCGCTGACATGCCCGCGTGCGGATCGCGAAGCCTGGTCGCTGGTCGATGCGTATCGCCACCTGCTGAATCATCCGGACGTTTTCGATAATCTGTGGGTACAACGCTACGTGCGCCTTTTTGGCCTTACCCCGGTGGGCTCACTGGTGCGTTACGCCAACGGGGCACTGGCCTGGGTGCAGCGGCTGGACGCGCAGGGCCGACCCTCCCAGGTTCACATCGTGCTTAATACCCATAGTCCCGACCGGAGTCTCGATCTGGTGATGGTGGAGCGGGATCTCGATCGGCTCGGCCGCCTCGAGGGCGTGGTCGATCCGGCCAAGTTTCAGCTTCGAATGAGTTGATCGGGGGCTGACTGGGGCTGACTGATAGCCCCACGGGCGCACTGTGCGGGTGCTTCTTGACAAAAAGGCACATGGGGAGCGCAGCGACGGGCGATAGATTGAACCACACTGTGTGCGAAACGTTTTGATGCACAGGAGGTGATCGAATGGCTGGATCGACCGGATCTCCGGCAGTCGCCGGCTTCATGCCGCCCCATATTCTCGAGCGCATCATGGCGCACGGCAACGCGCGGTTGCAGCAGTGTGCCCGCGCGACGCTGCTGGCCGATGCTCAATTTCGCTTGCGCAACGCCTCCGCGATTCAGGCGCGGCCCTTCGATAGCCGCAAGCCCGGCCAGGCCGCGCGGTACGTCTATTCCGCGAACAACGAGCAGGTGCTGCCGGGTAATCTGGTGCGTGAAGAGGGGGATCCCGACAGCGGTGACGTTGCCGTCGATGAAGCTTACCAATGGCTGGGTGCCACGCATGTCTTCTACTGGCAGGTGTTCGAGCGCGCTTCCATCGATGGCGAAGGCATGGCACTGCTGGGGAGCGTCCATTATGGCGAAGACTACGATAACGCCTTCTGGAACGGTGCCCAGATGGTTTTCGGGGATGGTGATGGCGAGCTGTTCAATCGCTTCACGGCAGCGCTGGATGTCGTCGCTCATGAATTGACCCACGGGGTCATCGAGCGTGAAGCGGGTCTCGTCTATGCCGACCAGTCAGGCGCGCTCAATGAGTCTCTGGCCGATGTCTTCGGGGCCATGGTCAAACAGCACCATTTCGAGCAGAGCGTCGACGAGGCCGACTGGCTGATCGGCGAAGGGTTGCTCACCGATCGTGTCAATGGCCGTGCCCTGCGTTCGATGGCCAACCCTGGCAGTGCTTACGATGACCCGGTGCTGGGCAAGGATCCGCAGCCCGGCCACATGGATGACTTCGTGCGCACTGCGTCCGACAACGGTGGTGTGCATATCAACTCGGGCATTCCCAATCGGGCCTTTTATCTGACGGCGATCGGGCTTGGTGGCTTTGCCTGGGAAAAGGCCGGGCGGGTCTGGTTCGATGTGCTCACTGACCCACGCTTGCAGCGCGATGGCAATTTTGCCGAATTCGCCCGGCTGACGGTCGACTGTGCGGAGAAGCGCTTTGGTGATGGCAGTCGGGAAGCGCGGGTCGTGAATCAGGCCTGGATAAAAGTAGGTGTACTCTCATGAGTAGCGAAGCTGGCATGAGTGGCGATGCTGGCATGAGTGGCCGAGCCGGATTTCGATTAGAAGCGACCAGCGTGGTCTGGGTCACCCGCGAAGGAGGCTTCGTCGTCACTCCGGGACTGTCGGCTCCGCGCCGGATCGACTATCGGGAACTGAACCCGCGCCAGCAGTTAAGGCTCTTGGCGATGCTGGAAGAACTCGATCATCGGAGTGGCGCTTTAATAGCCGGTGGAGCCGATCGACGATCCTTTCGGGTGACATTGGAAGTGACCTCCGGTCGACCCGAAAAAGAGTGGGAATTGGACGAAAATACCGCACCCCGGTCATTGATTGACCTTTGGAAACATGGACCTCAGGGGCTCGATGAGAGTGATCACTAACCGGGGAACCGGAGCCGCTGCGATTTTTTTACGCTTTTACGGAACTCTATCGGTCCATTGAGCTCTCATTGGGTAGCCCAGGATGGGCGCACAGCGTAGGCCGGGCCTGAAATTTTGGGTCCGGCTTCTTTTTGTCTGCCGTTTTCTCTCGATAGCTGCGTTTCTCACCCTATCAGGTTCAGTGTCCATGTCACGCTGGCACTATTTTGGAGGCGATCGGACAGCAGTGTTCGGTTCAGGGACTCAAAGCGGCGTCTTGCTGCGCTCACCAGGCACTTCGCGAACCAGCCGTGGCATCAAAAAACCGGCGAGTTGCTGACGCAGCGCTTCCATCAACCGACGGGCCTCGTTGTCGGGCACATCGAAGTGAGCCGCGCCGGCAACCGGGTCGAGAACATGCAGGTAGTAAGGCAGAACACCCGCCTCGAACAGCCGTTCCGAAAGCGCGGCGAGCACTTCTACATCATCGTTGACCCCGCGCAGCAGCACGCTTTGATTGAGCAGGGTGACACCGGCGTCCCGGAGCCGAGCACAGGCCTCGATAACGGCCTTATCGATCTCCTGGGCGTGATTGATATGCAGCACCATGACGGTCTGCAGGCGTGTGTCACTCAGCCAGCCGAGCAGTGCGTCGTTTACCCGATCGGGAATGACCACCGGCAGGCGGGTATGAATACGTAGCCGTTTGAGATGAGGGATCGCCCCTAGCCGTTCGACCAGCATTGCCAGGCGACGATCCGGCGAGGCGAGGGGATCACCACCGGAGAGGATCGCCTCATGAATCGAGGCGTCTTCGCGCAGATAATCGAGCGTCTGCTCCCACTCGCGCAGCGAGGGAGCATTGTCGGCGTAGGGAAAGTGACGCCGGAAGCAGTATCGACAGTTGATGGCGCAGGTCGGACTGGCGATCAACAGCGCTCGACCGGGATACTTGTGAATCAGCCCCGGTCTGGGGGTATGCTCGCGCTCTTCCAACGGATCGTCGATGAAGCCCTGCACGGCATCGCTTTCGGCGCCCAGCGGCAGCACCTGGCGTAGCAGCGGATCATCAGGATCGCCGTGCCGGATACGTGAGAGATAAGCCAACGGCACGCGTACAGGAAACAGGTCGTGTCCACGTCTGGCGCCCAGTATCCACTCGGGATCCAGTGCCAGATGCCGGCATAGTGCGATGGGGTCGCGGATCACATCGCGCAGCTGCTGCTGCCAATCGCCCCGCGGCGTATCAGCGACGACCGTATCGGGTAAAATGTCTTCGCAATGCACAGCGATCGAGGTTCGGGTTATCATGCTGTCCACTTAAAATCAGGGCGCGTGCCATCAGGCATCGCGCGAGAACGGGATTTGGCGTCGCGGACGGCCCGCGATCGTTCATTAGTGAGGAATCATGGCGAACTATTCTACCAACGAATTCAAGGGCGGCCTGAAGGTCATGCTGGATGGCGACCCGTGTAACATTCTCGAGAACGAATTCGTCAAGCCCGGCAAAGGCCAGGCTTTCAGCCGCGTCAAGCTGCGCAACCTGAACACCGGCCGTGTCTGGGAACGCACGTTCAAATCCGGTGAATCGCTGGAAGGCGCTGATGTGATGGATCTGGACATGGAGTATGTCTACAGCGATGGCGACATGTGGCACTTCATGAAGACCGACGGCAGCTTCGAGCAGTACGCGGTCGACAAGAAAGCCATTGGCGACGTCGAGAAGTGGCTCAAGGAGCAGGCGGTCTACACCGTGACGTTGTGGAACGATAACGCGATTGCCGTTTCCCCGCCCAACTTCCTCGAGCTTGAAGTGGTCGAAACCGATCCCGGCCTCAAGGGCGATACCGCCCAGGGTGGCTCCAAGCCGGCGAAACTTTCCTCCGGCGCCGTGGTTCGCGTGCCGTTGTTCATCAATCAGGGTGAGATTCTCAAGGTGGATACGCGCAGCGGTGAATATGTCAGCCGTGCGTGACAGACGTGCTGCATCGAGATTAGCGAGTGAATCTGGCCACGCCTCGGCGTGGCCTTTGTCGTTCTGGAGGTGTTGCTGATGGAACACGACTGGCAGCCCTCGGCAAGTATCGAGACGCTGCGCGAGCGGGCGCGGCTGTTGGCAGTCATGCGTGCGTTTTTCGCCGCGAGAGACGTGCTGGAAGTCGAAACGCCGGTTCTCGGTCATGGCGGCAGTACCGATCCGCACCTCGATTCGCTGTCGCTCGAAGCGACCACGCCGGGTGGCCATGAACGCCTGTGGCTGCAGACATCGCCGGAGTTCCACATGAAGCGATTGCTGGCCGCAGGCAGCGGCGCGATCTTCCAGCTGGCGCGGAGTTTTCGCGACGGCGAAGTGGGGCGGCGCCACAATATCGAGTTCACCATGCTCGAATGGTATCGCCCGGGTCTGTCACTGGCCGAGCTGATCGAAGAGTGCGATACGCTGATTCGCGCAGTGCTGCCGAGCGATCCCGGCCCGCTGCGCCAGCGGCGCTACCGCGATCTCTTTCGCGAGACGCTCGATCTCGATCCGTTCACGGCATCGCTGGCGGATCTGCGCCGCCGCGCCGAACGAATCGGCGGGTTGGCGATGGGCGATGCCGATCGCGATGGCTGTCTCGATCTGCTGATGAGCGTTGCCATCGAACCGCAGCTGGGACGCGACGGTATCGATGTGGTGGTCGACTATCCCGCCTCCCAGGCGGCGTTGGCACGTAAACATCGCGATCCGGAGGACAACGCGGAAGTAGCCTCTCGCTTCGAGATCTATCTTCACGGGCTCGAACTCGCCAACGGCTATGACGAGCTGACCGATGCGTCGGAGCAGGCGGCACGTTTCCTGACTGACAATCGGCAGCGCGAGTCGCTGGGCAAGCTGGCGGTGGATGTCGACCGTCGGCTCGTCGCCGCGCTCGAACACAGCCTGCCCGCGGGTAGCGGCGTGGCACTCGGCATCGATCGCCTGGTTCAGCTCGCCCTGGGCAAATCGAGCATCAGTGACGTCATGGCGTTCCCCACACCGCGCTGTTGAACGCCCCTGGATCATTGGATACCGCTGGGGGCGTTCCTCAGTCGTCCACGCGGCCACGCAGGCGCTTTTTCTGACCCTGGCGGGTCTTGCTGTCGGCGCGCTTGCGTTTGGCGTTGCGGCTGGGCTGGGTCGCGCGGCGCGGCTTGTCGCCGTACAGCACGGGTTTGATCAGCTCTTTCAGCCGAGCCAGTGCGGCTTCACGGTTGAGCTCCTGAGTGCGGTGCTCCTGCGACTTGATCACGACGATGCCGTCCCGCGTGATGCGTCGGTCGCTGAGCGCCAGCAAATTTTCCTTGAAGCCGGGGTGCAGGCTCGAGGCGCGAATGTCGAAACGCAAGTGAATCGCCGAGGAAACCTTGTTGACGTTCTGGCCACCCGCACCTTGCGCCCGCACGGCGATAAGCTCGATCTCGTTGTCGGGAAGCGACACGTTGCGGGAGATTTCGAGTGTCATGACGGGCTCCCTCTCTGGTGTCTAAAAAATCCAGCGTCTATACGGTTCCGGGCAGCGCGCCCATCGACTGTCCCATGCTGATCGGGCTGCCCTCGGGATCGAAGTCTCCGAACGCGGTTTCGCGACCCAGGCACATCACCACGGTGGAGCCGAGCTTGAATCGGCCCATCTCCTGACCTTTCTCGATCACGATCGGCTCATCGAAACGAGTGGTCTGGACGCGCCCGCTCAACGGGGTGACCTGGCCGGCCCACGTCGTCTCGATCGCGGCAACGATCATTGCGCCGACCAGTACCATGGCCAACGGCCCACGCTCGGTATCGAAGATACACACCAGCCGCTCGTTGCGAGCGAACAGTCCGGGAACGTAGTTGGCAGTGGCGCTGTTGACCGAGAATAACCGCCCCGGCACATAGGTCATCTCGCGCAGGGTGCCGGTCATCGGCATGTGGACACGGTGATAATCCTTTGGCGCGAGATAGACCGTAGCGAAGCTACCCTGACGAAACGGTGCCGCCCGAGAAATATCGCCACCGAGCAGCGCGCTGAGCGAGTAGGTCTGGCCCTTGGCCTGGATCAGCGTACCGTGCTCGATACGCCCGTAGCGAGAAAGCACGCCGTCGGCCGGCGATACCAGGCTCTCGCCGATAGGGCGGGCGTCGGGCTTGAGTTCGCGGGTGAAGAAATCGTTGAAGCAGGCATAGGCACCGGCATCCGGTTGTCGGGCCTGACTCATGTCGACGCCGTAGATCTCGATGAAGCGGCGAATTAACAGATTCTTGACCGCGGTGATTCGGCACTCGGCGAGCTGGCCGATCAGTCGCGAGATCGCATGCTGGGGCAGCGGGTACTGAATTCTGGCGAAGAGTTCCTGGCGATCCACGATGACGACCCCGATATTGGAAGATAGACCCGCTTAAAGACGGACAAGCTGGAAGGCGGACAAGGTAGCGAGACTGCCCGGTCCGCGCAACCCGGCTATGCCGGGAGCTATAAGCCATGAGTTTTAAGCTGTAAGAAAAATCGAAACCGTTTAGTCGAATGGATCAAGGTGACTTTGTCTCGGCTTACGGCTTACGGCTGTCATTTCTCGACCGGCGTATCGTCGCGATTACCCCACTCCTTCCATGAGCCGGGATAGGCGCGAACGTTGTCGTAACCGAGCGCCTTGGCGGTGAGCCAGGTCAGCCCGCTGCGATGATGCGTCTGGCAATGGGTGACGATCTCCTTGTCCTGGGTCAAGCCCCGAGCTTCCAGTTCGGTGACGAGCTCAGCGTAGTCGCGCAGGCGCAGCTCGCGGTCCTTGTCCATTACGTCGAGCCAGTCGAGATTGACCGCTCCGGGGATATGCCCGAGCTTGCGGTTGTCACCCTTGAGGCCGCGGTACTCTTCGGTGGAGCGGGCATCCCATATTGCAAGCTTGGGATCGTCGAGGCGCTCGAGTAACTCTTCGCGTCGGATCTGGACCTGTGGGTTGAGATAGGACGCTTCGTACTCGCTGGGGGTGGGCGCGGCCGGTGTCGTGGATACCGGCTGACCATCAGCGCGCCAGGCGTGGATGCCGCCGTTGAGGTAGGAGTAGCGGCGGTGCCCGATCAATTCCAGCGTCCACAGCAGCCGGCCAGCCCAGCCGCCGCCTTCATCGTCGTAGGCAACGACATGGGTCTCCGAGGTCAGCCCGAGTTCCGAGAACAGCACGCTCAGGGCGGCCTCGGACGGCACATCGTTGGGCACCTCGCCGGTGCCGAGCAACAAGCGACGGGACTCGAGAAAGATCGCGCCGGGTACGTGACCGGATTCGTAGCTTTCGGCCTTGAGCGGTACATCGATGATCAGCAGGTGCGGATCTTCGAGATGTTGCGCAAGCGTCGCCGGATCCATAATCAGCGGCAACTGAGGAATTTCCGAGCTCATGAGCGGTGACTCCTGTCGTGATCGTGTCTGTCGTGATCGTCATGCGGCGATGGATATGATGATGGCACACCCGCCCACCTCTCGGGTAGCGGGCGGGTGGCGGCATCGAGCGGATTCGTTATACTGCGCGCCGTTCGAC
>Ga0207878_100364_pt1 | contig 18065 bp, 21 predicted proteins | sample LinPmetageLP41_FD_184053 | JGI IMG/M metagenome (GOLD analysis project Ga0207878, IMG submission 184053) | Marine viral communities from the Pacific Ocean - LP-41 (SPAdes) | ecosystem: Environmental > Aquatic > Marine > Oceanic | place: Pacific Ocean | collected 2010-08-27 | reverse complement strand
CGCCGAACAGGGCATTGACGGCGGCGTGCCAGGCCTGATGTGCGGCGGCATGCGTCAACTGATAGGGGCCGACGACATCGCCGCAGGCCCAGATATTGGGCAGCTTGGTCTGGAGCTGCTCGTTGACTTCGAGAGTACCGTTGTCACGCGTGGTAACACCGAGTTCTTCCAGCCCAAGCCCTGAGACATTGGCTTGGCGGCCGACGCTGACCAGCAGGCGATCGAAGGGAAGGCGTTTTTGTTGGCCTTCGTCATTCTCGACGATGAGGTATCGTTCGCCATCCTCGACGCTCACCGCCACGGCCTGGGTACGGGTCATGACGTCGACGCCTTCGGCGACGAGCCGGCGAACGACGAGTTCGCCAACCTCATCATCCTCGCGTCCCAGCAACTGCCCGGCGCCTTCGACCAGCGTGACGTGGCTGCCCAGACGGGCGAAGCTCTGACCGAGTTCACAGCCGATGGCGCCGCCGCCCAGCACCATCAGGCGTCGGGGTTGTTCCTGCAGCGTCCAGAGGTTATCGGAGGTCAATACCTCGACCTGCTCGATGCCCGGTATCGGCGGTATCTTGGGCGTGGCGCCGGTGGCGATGACGATGTGCCGGGCCGTCAGCGTTCGATTATCGACCTCGACGCTCCAGGGAGACGTCAACCGCGCCGTGCCGCGTTGAACGTCGACGCCCAGCCCGGTATAGCGCTCCTCGCTGTCATGAGGCGCGACCTCCTCGATGACGCGTCGTACATGGCTCATGACCTCGCCGAAGTCGACACGAGGCTCACCGGCATGCACGCCGAGTTGCCCGGCATCACGGATATTCTGCGCGGCGCGTGCGGCGCGGATCAGCGCCTTCGAGGGCACGCAGCCGGTATTGAGGCAGTCGCCGCCCATGGCGTCGCGCTCGACGAGTGCCACGCGCGCGCGGACCGCGCTGGCGATGTAACTGGTGACGAGCCCCGCAGAGCCGGCGCCGATCACCAGGATGTCGTAATCGAAATGCCGAGGCTTGTCATAACCCCGGTACCGCTTGCGGCGCTGCAGCCAATCGACCCCCCAGCGCGCCAGCAGCGGAAAGATACCTAGCAGCGCGAATGACAGCAGCAACGACGGTGAGACGATGCCGCCCAACGATTGCAATTCGCCGAGCTGCTGCCCGGCGTTCACGTAGACCAGGGTGCCGGGAATCATGCCGATCTGGCTGGCGATATAGAACACCGGGGTACGCAACCGGGTCAGGCCCATCACCAGGTTGATGACGAAAAACGGGAACACCGGAACCAGGCGCAGGCTGAACAGATAAAGCGCCCCATCGCGCTCGATGCCTCGATTGATCGTGTCCAGATACCGAGAAAAGCGATGCTCGACGGCGGATCGGAACAAGGTGCGCGAGACGAGAAACGCCAGCGTGGCGCCTATGCTGCTGGCGAAGGAGATAAGCAAGAATCCCCAGCCCAGGCCGAATAACGCGCCGCCGAGCAAGGTCAGCAATATCGCGCCGGGCAACGAGAGTGCGGCGAACAGCACATAAACGAGAAAGAAGCCACCGGCAACCAGCCAGGGGGATGTTGCGAACCATTGATCGAATCGCGCTTGCAGCGACTTGATGGATTCGAGCGTCAGATAATCGTTAACGCCGCTCACGAAGAACGCCGCGATCACCACGAGCACAATGGCCAGAATCAGAATACGGTAATGTTTCAATCCATCCCCCTGTGCCCACGTGCGTCAGCGGACATTTGTCGTAAATGATCCAGCAACAAGCAACTTGGCAATAAGTGATCTGGCAAGTGTCTGTCCTTGTGCATCTGGACGTAATGCCTGATGACAAGCGATCGTTTACTGAGTCGAGATCGGCGTGTGATCCTTACACGCTGCCACCGCCGTTACCACGAAAAAGGCGATATACCGAAACCGGCATATCGCCCACTACGCTCGCACGAAGTATCTAACGTTTGACGTTCACATCAATCAATCGCGCGGATCTTGCCATTCAAGAGACTTGAGTTCCTCGTTGAGCGGCGTGCCGGTAATGTGGTTGGTGTAGTTGGACAGCGTCTTGAGACTGACGGCGATCACCAGTTCGAGCAATTGCTGCTTCTCGAAACCGGCCTCCAGGAAGGCCTCGACTTCGGCGTCCTTAGCCCAGCCGCGCGCCTCGACCAAGTGCTTGGCGAAGCGTGCTACGGCATTGAGCTTGGGATCATCGGGGTTCTTCAGCCCGCGCAGTTTCTCGATGTCACCTTCGGGTACCTTGGCGGCCTTCGCTCCCCCGGTATGGGCCGCCACACAGAAATGACAACCGTTGACCGAGCTGATCGCCAACAATGCCACTTGCTGTTGTGCCGGCGTGAGGCTGGTCCGCGAGTAGATGCCATCAAGTGTCTGATAAGCCTCCAGCAGGGCGGGTGCCTCGGCCATCATGGCGAAAAGGTTGGGCACGAAGCCCATCTTCTTCTGCGCGCTCTCAAGTCGCTCTTTGGCTTCCTGGGGGGCGGTGTCGACCGTATGCAAGGTAAATTCTGTCATGGGCTTCTCCTTCTGCGGTAAGCGTTTACGTCGCTCAGCTTAGTAGGCAAACAGCCTGAGGACCGCCGCTCAACGTCTCTATTTGATGTCGCAGCGTACACAATCATGGCGAAATGGCTGCCGGATGTGCCGGAAAATGCTTGAGTGGATAAGAGGCTATCGACCCGCAGCTGTTTCAGCTCGATTGGTAGGCCCATTTACTCACGGCGCTGAGCCGACAACTGATGGCGGAAGTGTCTCCCGATTCATTGCCGGGCAGTGTGTAAGGTTGGCCGATGAGAGTCGACTCATGGGATGAGTCACAACGTTCTGCATCCTTGAATGGGTCGGTGCGTTGATGCATTGCAGGCAACCAGAAGAAGGAGCTTCTCATGGATCGCATTAAAAACGGCATAATTGCCGGCTTCGTCGCCACCATCGTGCTGTCAGTCATCATGATCATCAAAGCTAGCATGGGGCTGATGCCGCAGTTGGATGTCATTCACATGCTGACGCAGATGATGCACTCGCGAATGGGCCTGCCGGCCACTCCGGCATTGGGCTGGATCATGCACTTCGTGATCGGTACCGTGCTGTGGGGCATCCTGTTTGCCTTGTTGGCCTCGTCGCTACCCACCAAGTCTGCGGTCGCCAAAGGCATAATCTTCGCTACCGGTGCCTGGTTACTGATGATGGTGATTGCCATGCCTATGGCAGGAGCCGGCGTATTCGGTCTGAACCTTGGTCTCATGGCGCCGATCATGACGCTTATCTTGCATTGGATCTGGGGGGTTGTTCTGGGTTTAATGTTCCAAAGACTTGCCAAGACGTCCAGTCAGTCATGAGCATAATAGTGGGCGCGCCTTCCGGGTGCGTTCTTAATGAAGGTCTATCGTTGGTTTATAGTTTTTTACCCATTGCAAGGAGACGACAATGATTGATGTCATGGTGGCTTATCCCAACAAGGACGACCTTACCTTCGACGATCGCTATTACCTGGAAAATCATGTACCTCTGGTAGAAAGCCTGCTCGGCGAGCATGGCTTGCGTTATGCCAGGGTTCATCGTGGTATCGATGCGGCGTCTTCCTATCACCTGATTGCTCATCTGGGCTTCGATTCGGCAGAGGAATTCGAATCTGCTTTTGATACTGTAGGCCAGCAACTCACGGATGATATTGCCAAATTTACCAATGTAGAGCCCCTCATACAGGTGAGCGAGGTAGTCACCCCCCATACGGCGTGATGAGGCACAGTGTCTTGAGCCGCGCCGGTGGCACGCCCTTTATTCGTTTATAGGCCTTGCGAAAGGTGGACTCTGAGCGATAGCCGCTGGCCAGCATGGCACCGACGATACTTTCGCCATTGGCGAGTGCCTGGTCCGCCAAAATCATGCGCAGCCGCGCTTGGTAACGGGCTACAGTCGTGCCGACGACACGGTGAAAACGTTCACTGAAACTCGAGCGTGAAAGCCCCACTTCGCACGCTAGTTCCCGCAGCGTCCAATCGCGACGCGGGTCTTCATGTAGCAGCCTGAGAGCCCGTCGCACGGACGGGTCCAGAAATTCCATCAGACTGCGTGTTTCCAATAGCCCTTGTTCCAGGCAGTAGCGCAGAATCAAGGTCAATAACACATTGGCCAGCGCATTCGTCGTCAACTCACGTCCAGGAGCTTCGGCGCCTGGCATCTCTTCGGCGATTGCCTCGACCACATGCTGTAAAACGCCTCCACGCCCCTGCTGTGAGATTCGCACGATACGCGGCAACACACTGAACCAGGCCGGTGGTATCTGATGAAGAAATCGGAAATAACCACAAATCAGTCCCACACCGGCAACATCGCTGCTCAACGAAACCACCCGTCGCGGCTCGTGCGCTAACACCGTCCTGGGCGCCAAGCGATGCGGTGCATCACCGGGAAAGAACAATAGATCCCCCGCCTCCAAGAGCTCCTGACCGCCGTCATACCAGGTGAGTCGGCACTGGCCTTCGGTAACCAAATGGAAGCTAGGTGCCACCGCATGTTCATGAGATAGCAACCAGTCGCCGCATTGTTTGGCAGCATGGTGGAAGTCGCTGCCGGAAAAGATAGGTTGCAACAAGGCCGTGAGCGGGTCCGGGGAGGTTTTTCGGCTTTCTTCGGAACGAGTCATCGGGCTTCCGGGGCCGTACCGGACGATTCGTCTTGCCCATGTTTCTCGAACCACCGCCCAGCATCATGTATGAGTTGAAAATGTCGATTGCAATTTCTGCAGGCGCCACACATGGCCAGATGGAACTTGAGGGACATTCTCTCCTGAAAGCCAAGCTCGATATCCAGGCGCTTCGACATGAGCCGCGTGGCTTCCCAACACATCAACATTCTCATTGTTTGGCCTCCGACAACCACCCTTTTTCCAGACACGCTCTCAGTAAAAGTCTTCCGCGATGGAGTATGACCCAGCAGTTGTTTTCCTTGATGCCGACCTCCTCGCAGATCTGCCGCGTAGAGAGTCCCATGAGTTCACGCAGGGTGAAGACCCTGGCAATATTATCGGGAAGCGCAATCATGCAACTATCGAATACCTGCCAGAAACGCTCGCTGGCCAATGTGCTTTCAGGGTCTCCCCAGCACTTGGGGCGCATCATTTCCGTCCACCTTCCCGTTTGCTGGAACTGACGTTCGACCGCTTCCTCGACGCCGTCATCGTCCCAGGACTGCCATTTTCCCCGGCGCTTCTGGGCACGTAATGCATCCAGGATCTTGTTTTTCAGAATGCCGAACACCCACGTCTCATAACCGGATTTTTCCGCGAAGCGATCATCTTTTTCGACCGCCGTGATCAAGGCCTCCTGCACCACGTCGTCCGCCTCGGACGCATCGCGCAATTGCAGGCGGGCAAAGGCCAGCAGGCGCGGACGGACCGCTGCCAGGCGACGCTGTCGATCGCTCGACGGCCCTGTGGGACGCCCGGCGTGCTCCTCCCGCGATGAACCCGGCAACGGCCCCATATTAAGCCTCCCAATCGATGGTCATACCCCATCATCGCAGTGAAAAGCATCCGATGACTACTTGATTCAGCCTGTTTTCAAGTCGAAGCGTCCAGACTTCGCCAACGCTCGAAATCGCGCGGCGTATCGACATCCCAGACCGTATCCGGACATGCCACGCGAAGTGCCAGCGCGCGCGCACGTTCCAAGGTCTGCTCGGCCACGCCTCCAGAGCCCCACTCGATGGCCTCGAACAGGCGGCGATGAGGCCGCTTTCCGCCGATCAGCGCATAACCACCATCCTCGGCGGGCAGCAGCACCAGGTCGTGATCGTCCAGCGCCCTCACACAACGTCGCAGTAAGGTGGCACTTAATACTGGGCAATCGCTGCCGATCACCAAGGCCGGCCCCGTCTGTGAGGCCCAGGCGTGATACATGCGCTGTCCCAGATCCTCCCCGTGCTGTGGATGACGCACGATGTCATGGCACTCGGCGAGCTTCATGAGCGTCGGGTGATCATTTTGCAGCGCGGTCCAGAGCTGAATCCGGGGCGCGGGAAAGGCCTGCACGGCCACCGCCAGAGTCCGCTCGAGCAGCGCGACATGAACGTCCCGCGCCTGGTCGGCATCGAGTGATGGCATCAGCCGGGTTTTCACCGAGCCCGGTATCGGCGCCTTGACGAACACCAGTAGCGTCACGGCCGGGCAATGGCCCATCGGCTCAGCGAGCATCGCTATAGTCATCCGCTAGTCGCCAGGGCGAAGTACCGCACCAATAGCGCAGGCGCAGCCACCACATCCTGACAATCGTTCGCAGCGGACCATGCTGCTGCCAGCGACGCGCGGACGTCGTCACCCGCATCGGCAGGCAAACCGGTGCGGACAGGCGGCGCAGATGCCGGCTCATGGCGATGTCCTCCATTAGCGGCTGATCGGGAAAACCGCCGATGATTTCGAATACCTCGCGTGTCATGAAGATCGCCTGGTCGCCCGTGGCGATACCCGTCAGACGCGACCGCCGGTTCATGCTCCAGCCGACCAGGCCGGCAAGCGCGAATTCCCGCTCGATCGTCACATCGAAGCGTCCCCAGCAACCGGGGCCTTTCAAGGCCCACTCGATCAACAGGTCGGCGCGACGCGGCAGGCGCGTATCGGCATGCAGAAAGACAAGGTGTTCTCCCCGACTTTCCCGGGCGCCATGGTTCATCTGTCTAGCGCGACCGCGCTCACTTGCCAGTACCCGATCCGCCAAGGGTCTCGCCAAGGCGACGGTATCATCCTCGCTGCCGCCATCGACGACGACGATTTCAACGCCGCAGACCTGTAACGGCAACAAGGCGGTCAAGCACTCCTGGATCGTCGATGCCTCGTTCAATACCGGCACGATGATGCTCAATAGCGGCTTGCTCGGCATTCGCCGTGGCGTTAGATCGTGCATACGGTTTCCATCGAAGCGGGCAGAAACGGCGCATCATGTGGCTTATCGCGATGTCGCAAACTGCTTTTCCAGATAGTCGATGATAGCGCTGGACTCATATAGCCAGGTGGTCGTTTCGCCTGCGTCGATCCGCAGGCAAGGCACCGTTTTTTTGCCTCCGCCGGCGATCAAGCGCTTTCTGGCATCGGAGTCCCGGTTAATGTCATGCAATGTGATTTCGACATTCAGCCTCGCAATGGTACGCCGAACCTTTCCACAGAAGGGACACCCTGAGTAATGATAAAGCGCTAGATCTTGCGCCATCCTGTCGGCCTCGGCCTGTGCCTGCAGCGTACGCTCGACGGGTTCTCCAGCTCCCATCAATCGACGAATCATGTTCAACATGAAGTAAACCTCGCTTGATTCATCCCGGACAATCCGGCGGCTCGGAAGAATCGGAGAAACCCAGGCCGTAATACCAAGCGGTGGCGTTGCCGCCCGCATTGTCCCCATCGCTCATCAAGGCCACGCCGTTGGCCGTGCTGGCCGACTCACCGAACAGCGCCTTGAAATCGGCACTAACATCACGGACTTCCGCCCGCCACTCGCCGAGCGGCGACTGCTCGCCCTGCTGGGCCAGCAGCATCGCGCGATCCGTGAAAGCATTTTCCCAACTGGCGCCGACTGGCTGGTTGGATGACCAGACATAGTTGACGGATTGCACCTGCCACGGAAGAAATCCCGTCTTGCGCGCGACATAGAGTCTGGCGGGATAGTCATCGCCGGCCTTGGTACGCTCGTCGAGCCCCGGGTAGCGTGAATCCACCTTCCAGCACCAGTGCAGGTACGGAGTTTCCTGCAGGTCGATCTCGCGTTCCAGATACTTGGCGGAGGCCTGACCTTGCGCATTGGCTTGCAGTACCTCGACGCCGTCATCCTGGACTACCGAATAACGCGTCTCTCCTTCGAAGGCACGCGTCGACCAGGCGGCCATGTCGCGGGTGGAGAAGTCGATTTCAGCGGCCAAAGTGTTCTGCGCGCCAACGACCAAGCCCCAGGCCACCATAATCTTCCATCTCATGCTCATGTCATGCCATCCTCCCAGGTGCAAACATTTTTCACACTACACTACCTGCCGGGTATAGACCGGAGACGCTGCCGTCTACATGGCCGCGCGTGAACTTGTGGGCGAGTCTATACAAACCGAACTGTGGATGCGGTCATGGGTACCCCCTTATGGTGACCTCCCTTTGTCGGCTATCCACGTGAATCCTTACACGGACTAGGCAGAGCTCAGGGCGTTATCAATGACTGCGGGGAATCAGTCTCACAGGGGCTTTCCGAACCTTGCGGAGACCGAGTGTAAGCTGGGCCGGTGGAATCCCAGGGCAGGCTGCGATAGTCGAAGTCATTAAGCATATTGGGCTTAACGAAGGCGAAATAGGGAGAAACATCGAAGTCACGTGGCAAGCCACGATCGGCGACTCGCACCGTGCCGGACGGCGATCCGATGTATGGGCATACCATGGAAGGCCCGGATGACATGCCCGGCCATATTCGCTCGATTCTCAGTGGTATGGATGTCACCGTGCCGATCACCGACGGCCGGCTGAATCTTGGCACCTGGCAGGGCATCTATCTCTACGAACACGCATCTATCTCTGCGAACACCGCAGTTCGCGGCATTCGCGTCAGGTCGCTGTGACGCTCACCTAGGCCGACTGACCGATCGCTACGGCCACTGTGCGCCGGTCTGGGCGACGTAGATCGCGTACAGCGAACTGCTGGCGGTGATGAACAGCCGGTTGCGTCTCGGCCCGCCGAAGGTGAGATTCGACACCGCCTCCGGCACATGAATCTTGCCGAGCAGTACGCCATCGGGCGCGTAACAATGCACGCCGTCGCCGGCGCTGGTCCAGATATTGCCGTCGGTGTCCACGCGAAAACCGTCGGGGACGCCCGGCTCGATCACGGCGAACACGCGCGAATTTTCCAACCGCCGGCCGTCGACGACATCGAAGGCACGGATGTGATGATGCCCGTTCGGGTCGTGCGAGCGGGCGGTGTCCGAGATGTAGAGCACGCGCTCGTCGGGGGAGAAAGCGAGCCCGTTCGGGCGTACGAAATCATCGGCCACGACCGTCAACGCGCCAGACGCTGGTTCGAGACGAAACACGAAGCAGCCCGCCTGTTCCGACTCTGCCTTGTGGCCTTCGTAGTTGCTCAGGATGCCGTACGGTGGATCGCTGAACCAGATGCTGTCATCCGACGCCACGACCACGTCGTTGGGCGAATTAAGCCGGCCACCGCCATAACGGTCGGCCAGCACGGTGATCTGCCCATCGTGTTCGGTGCGAGTGACCTGTCGACTGCCGTGTTCGCAACTGATCAGCCGACCCTGACGGTCCCGGGTATGACCGTTGGCATAGCGACTTGGCTGGCAGTACACCCCCACGTCGCCGGTCGGCGTCCAGCGCAGGATGCGATCGTTGGGAATATCACTCCACAGCACGATATCCGCATCGGCGATATAGACCGGCCCCTCGCACCAGAGCGATCCGGTATGCAGCCGCTCGAGCCGTGCGTTCGGCTGGGTCAGCGCGTAGAAGCGGGGATCGAGATATTCGTTTGTTTCGCTCATCGGGCGCTTCCTTTCTGGGGTTCAGTGGCTGCTCAGTTTCTGTCGACCGTAGAGCAGCAATAGCAGGATGATAATGGTGCCGAACACGATGTCCTTGCCGGCTTCCTGGATCTGGATCGTCGACAGCACCGACTGCAGCAGCACCACGATCAGCGCGCCCGAGATCGAGCCGATATAACCGCCGGAGCCGCCCATGATGTTGGTGCCACCGATGATCACTGCGGCGACCGGGATCAGCAGATAGTCGCTGCCCATACCGAGATAGGGCTGCGAGGAATAACCGGTCAGCATGATGCCGGCCAGCGCGGCACAGAAACCGGAGATGGCAAACGCGCCGAGATAGATCTTGCGGCTGTCGGTCCCGGAGAGAAACAGCACCGACTCGTTGTTGCCGATGGCATACAGGTAGCGGCCGAAGCGTGTGCAGTGCAACAGTATCAGGGCAAAGATCGCGGCCAGGATCCATACGAAAAGCGGCACCGGAATGCCCCAGAGGTCACCCGCCCCGAGTGCGCGTACGATCGGCGGCAAGTCCACCTTCGGCGGTTGGGCGTGGGTATAGACCAGGGTGGCCCCTTGCATGACGGCGTTCACGCCCAGTGTCCAGACCAGCGAATGAATACGGAATATCGCCGTGCCGATCGAATTGAACATGCCGACAAGCGTGCCTGAGGCCAGTGCCGCAGCGATTGCCACCGGCGTGCTGGTGCCGTGGCTGATCAACGTGGCCATCAGGATCGCCGAGAAGGTAAGATTCCATGGCACCGACAGATCGATCTGACCGGTGATGATGACCAGGGTCTGGCCGACCGCGATTACGCCAATAAAGGCGCCAATCTGGAGTAGATTGCGGATGTTGTCCCAGGATGCGTAGTGCGGGTTGATCATCGCAGCAATCGCGAACAGCACGATCAGCAGGATATAGGAGATCGTCACGCCCTGGAGCAGCCAAGGCGGTATCACGGAGCGTCGGGATATCGATGTGTTATTCATACGGCACCTAGTTGGACATCACGTTGAGCCAATGCCGCGTTCGTAGCCGCCAGGCATTGGCTGCGGCCAGCACGATCACCAGCACCCCGCCCTGTAACAGGTTCTGATAGAACGGCGATACCCCGCTGGCAAACAGCACGCTGATCAGCAGTGACAGGAAATAAGCGGCACAGATCGGGCCGAGCGCCACGCCACGACCGCCGCTCAGCATGGCGCCGCCGAATACCACAGCGGCCACCGAGTTAAGTGTGTAGCTGGTGCCGATCGTGGCATCGCCCGAGGTGGTCTGCGCGGTGAGAAAGATGCCGGCGCACGCGGCGAAGAACCCGCCGGCGGTATAGGCCCATAACTCGGTCCGGGCGACCGAGATGCCGGACACACGGGCCCCGTTGCGGTTATCGCCGACGGCGTTGATCGCCCGCCCGAGCCGCGAGCGCATCAGCGGCACCCATGCCAGCAAGACCAAGACCAGCAGAAACACCAGCGCATAGGGCAGATAACCCCAGGAGCCCGTCAAGGCGTTGGCGAACCAGTTGGGCACAAATCCGCCTGGCTGCGGGCGGATCACCAGGCCGATGCCGGTATAGATATAGAGTGTCGCCAGGGTGACGATGATCGGCTGGATACGGCCGTAGGCCACGACCATACCGTTGAGAAAGCCGGCCAGGGTGCCGGCGGCCAGCGTGCCGATCAGCACGGCGATCGAGATCGCGGGATCGCTGCCCATATAAGTCGCTGCGATGGCGTTGGTCAGGCCTACCATCGCGCCGACCGACAGATCCACGCCGCCGGTCAGCACGACCACGAGCTGGGCTAGGGCGGCCAGCGCCAGCGTGGTGCCCTGGTTGGCGGACATGGTCACGCCGAACGGCGACAGAATCAGGGGCTGGATGTAGACGAACAGGATGACCAGCAGGATCAAGCCGATCATGGCAGTCAGAGAACTGTAATAGCGTTCGATGATCATGAGGCAGCTCCGGCTTTCCGGTGGTCAGTGGCAGGTTCGGTGTTGGCACTATGGCGATCCCCTACGCCCAGCGAAGCCGCAAGAATAGTGTTTTCGGTGATCGACTCGCCTTCCAGTATCTCCGCGATGCGGCGATCGTTCATCACCAGCACGCGGTGACACAGCCCCACCAATTCGGACAGCTCGGTGCTGTAGAGCAGGACGGCCTTGCCAGCGCGTGCCAGCTCGCCGATCAGTTCGTAAAAGGCACGTTTCGTGCCGACGTCCACACCGCGGGTTGGGTCGTAGAATAGAAAGATATCGCCACCGGTCTCCAGCCACTTGGCGATCACCACCTTCTGTTGATTGCCGCCCGAAAGAGTGACCACCGGCGTTTCCATGCTCTCGGCCTTGATCTCCAGCCGCTTCATGCCCTGCTCGGCGGCACGGCGTTCGCGCGAGCGGTCGATCAACCCGCCGCGGGTCAATCTGTGCAGGCTGGCGAGCACGATGTTCTCACGCAGCGACAGGGGTTGTAACAACCCCTGAGTCTTGCGATCCTCCGGAATCAGCGCAAATCCCGCCTTGATCGCCTTCCAGGGTGAACCCAGATGTGTCGGTTTGCCGTTGACTCGCACTTCGCCGGACAGGCGGCGCACCATGCCGAATAGAGCCAGCAACAGGTCGCCCTGACCCTGGCCTTCGAGCCCGGCTAACCCAACGACTTCGCCGCGGCGAATCTCGAGACTGATGTCGTGGAGCAGTTCGCCGGCGTTCAGGTCGGATACCGCAAGCAGGGGCTCTTTGTCGGTAGGCATGGGTGCCCGGTCGGGAAACGACTGCTCGATGCGCTCGCCGAGCATGAGTTCGACCAGGTGACTCTCGTCCATGTCCACGGCATCGACCGTGCCGACGTTGGTGCCGTTGCGGAACACCGTCAGCCGATCGGCAATCTCGCGGACCTCGGCCATGCGGTGCGAAATAAACACGATCGCAGTGCCGCGCTCGCGCAGCCGGGCGATCAGATCGAACAGGCGCCGTACCTCCTCGCGACCGAGCGCTGACGTACCTTCATCGAGGATTAGTGTCTTGGGATCGTGTGATAGCGCCTTGGCGATCTCGACCAGCTGCTGGTCGGCCAGCGTGAGACGGCCGGCCAGCGTGTTGGGATTGATATGGTCGATGCCGATCTGCTCGAACAAATCGATCACGCGACGCCGCAGTTCACGGCTGCGGATCTGGCCGAACGGCCCGGTCGGCTCGTGTGCCAGCATGATGTTCTCGGCCACGGTCAGATGCGGCGCCAGCGACAGTTCCTGAAATACCGCTGCCACGCCGAGTTCGGCGGCCTGGATCGGGTTGTGGAGGCGGACCGTTTCGCCGTTTAGGCGAAGTGTGCCCGCGTCGGGTGGTTGGACGCCGCACAGGATCTTGACCAGTGTGCTCTTGCCGGCCCCGTTGGCGCCAAGCAGAACATGCACCTCTCCCCGCCGGCAGCTGAAGTCGGCGTCGTCGAGGGCGATGACGCCAGCGAAATGTTTTCCTATACCGCTTGCTTCGAGCGCCGGCGCTTCATTCGATGCGGCGGCTGCGGATGAATCGGCCATGGTGGCACTCACAGTCGGTTGCACAGTAGGCTTCCCAGAACGGGCAGGCGGCGCCCGCCCTGGGTACTGAAGTGTCGTCGAATCAGTTGATGCCCTGATAGACCTTCTTGGCGTCGAAGTTCAGACCACAGTCGGGCACGCTCACCCCGTCGAAGAAGCTGTCCGGGATGTCCGTGAAGTAGTTCTTGCCTTTTTCCAGATTGTCGTTGGTCACCATATTCAGCGGTGACTGAATCGACTGCGGCACTTCGTCACCCTGCAGCACGCTGAGTGCGACCTTCATCGACAGGGCGACCAGGCCAGCTGATTGGCCGATCGACAGTATCGGAAAACCGTCCTCTGCCGCTGCCATACGAAATCCGTTCTCGGCTTCGCCGGCGATCGGGGGCACCTTCTGGTCATTCTGCTTGAAGGCGTTGACCACGCCGCTGTCGCCGCCTTCGCTCCAGACGGCATCGAATTTCGCGCCGGAGGCAATCGCATTGGCTGTAACCTTCTGCGCCGTGCCGTTGTCCCAGTTGCCGTAGACTTCAGTCGTCTTGATGTCCGGGTGCTTGTCGAACACCGAACGCCCGCCCTTATAGCGCTCCTGGTCAACGAATGTGCCCGACACGCCGCGCACCACCAGCACATTGCCCTTGCCGCCGGTGTGCTCGACCACGAAATCGGCCCAGCGCTTGCCCATCTCGAACTGGTCCTGATTGATCGTGATCGCCTTGTCCGTGGTCACGACATTATCGAAGGAAACCACCAGCACGCCGGCGTTGGCAGCCCTCTCGATAGTTGAATTCAGTCCGGTGGGACTGGCCGCATCGAGTACAATGGCATCCACCCCGCTGAGGATCATCTGGTTGATCTGGGCAATCTGAGCGTTGACATCGTTACCGGCACTGGAGACTTTGAAATCCTTGATGAGCTTGCTTACCTCCGGTCGGTTCGCGTACATCTTCGCGATGGTGGCCATCTCGGCGCGCCATTCATTGCCGATGTACGAATTACTGAGCGCGATGCGATAGGGAGGCTTCTTGGTATTAGGCCAGGAAAACGTCTGGGTGCTGCCGCTCCACGCCTTGTAGCAGCTCGAGTTGTCCGCCCAGGCCAGCGAGGGAAGCGAAAGCGATCCCATGAGCATGGCCATGCCAAGGCCGCCCGCGGCCTGTTTAAGAAGATCTCTGCGTTTCATGAGTCGCTCCTCTAGTGCTATCGAGAGTGCTGTCGAGTTTTTATCTAATACGTCACTGGAGTGTTACCGAGTTTTTTCTAATTCGTCACTGGCGTAGCGGCGTGCAGGTTTGAAGATATCTTTGAAAATATCTTGTTAACCTTTTATACCAGTTGAAATAGATTTATCAGCGTTACTGGCTATGCACAATATAAGCTTTAGTCGGGATCGGTCTGGATCTCAACAACAGGCGTTTCAAGCCGGGCGATCGTCTGCCCTCGGAGCGGGCGCTCATGGAGCAGTTCGGCGTGGGGCGGCCGACGATCCGCGAGGCGCTGTTCTCGCTCGAGAAGATGGGTCTGATCGCACTGGCCAGTGGGAAATCCCACTACACTCCAAAGCAGACCAAGTCGCGGCCACCCTACTGCGTTGCGAAAAATCGACTAATCTCGCGACGGTCGTTCCATGCGCATTGATGTTCACAATGGACTTCCTATCTAGTCGTTTTTCGGGCCTGAAAACTTACCAGAAAATATGGACATTCCCGCTGCGGTGAGCTCGATTGGCGTTCCACCGATTCTCGCGGAATAGCGGTAACGCCGATAACTGACATTCCTGGATTTACAGCGAGCCGTATGTCTCAAGTCCCTCATGCAATGAGGCGATGAGCGGACAAGTGATATTGCCTTGATGCGCGCGGCAGCCGATGAACAGCTCGCTCAGCACTTTCTCGATGTGTTCCAGCCGGACGATCTTCTCACGCACGTCCCGCAATTTATGCTCGGCGATGACACTGGCTTCATGGCAGTGGGCGCCGTCCTCCAGTTTCAGCAGTTCGCCCACCTCATCAAGACTGAAACCCAGCCACTGGGCCGAGCGGATGAAGTGAAGCCGGGCCACGGCGTTGCCATCGTAACGCCGGATGCCGCCCAGCGGTTTCTGTGGCACCGGCAACAGCCCCCGCCGTTGGTAATAGCGGATCGTCTCGACATGGATTCCGGTGGTTTGGGCCAGGGTTCCGATGGTCAGGGTGGCTGTGGTCATGGTGGTTGACTCCGTAGTCAGGTACGGAAGTAAGGTTAGCGTATCAATCCGGAAATTGACACGGAGTAACCCCATGGAAAAACCGGCAAGTGGTAAAGCGTCGCTGTTCGCTGGCGGACTGGCGGCTGTTCTGGCGTCCGCCTGCTGCCTTGGCCCGTTGATTCTGGTGACGCTGGGCGTCTCCGGCGCCTGGATTGGCAACCTGACGGCGCTGGAGCCCTATCGGCCGCTGTTCATTGGCGTTGCCCTGGTGGCCATGTTCTTCGCCTGGCGCCGGATTTTCCGGTCGGTGGACCAGTGCCAGCCTGGCGAAGTCTGCGCCCTTCCGCAGGTGCGGACAGTCCACAAGGTGATCTTCTGGTTGGTCTCCGCCCTGATCCTGATCGCCCTGGCCTTTCCCTACCTGCTTCCGCTGTTTTACTGACAGGAGAATACCCCATGAAACGACATCTGATTCCGATGCTAATGATTACCGTATTCAACCTTCCAGCCTGGGCAGCCACGCAGACGGTCACCCTTTCGGTGCCAGGCATGACCTGTGCCGCTTGTCCGCTGACCGTCAAGGCGGCACTGGGCAAAGTAGAAGGCGTGTCGAAAATCGACGTGAGTTACCCGGATCGCCAGGCGGTGGTGACTTTCGACGATACCAGGACCCAAGCGGCAGTGCTGATCAAGACCATCGCAGATGCCGGTTATTCGTCCAATATCAAACAGGAGAGGTAACACCATGAAACCTGATATGCCCGTCATTGCCGATAAAGTCGGTGTAGTGGGTACCGTCATATCGACGATGTCCTGCGCCATGTGTTTTCCGGCGGTGGCCAGCCTCGGAGCGGCCATCGGGTTGGGCTTCCTGGCGCAATGGGAACCGTTGTTCCTGAAGATCCTGCCGGTCTTCGCTGTGATCGTGCTGGTGGTCAATGCACTGGGGTGGTTCAAGCACCGGCAATGGTGGCGCAGTGCAGTGGGCATGGTCGGCCCGATCCTCGTGCTGATCGGCCGCTTTGCGTTCACCGGCGGGGCCTTGAGTCACGGGATGTCGAGAGGCGTGTTGTACACCGGGTTGATCGTCATGACGGTGTTCGCGATCTGGGACATGGTGGCACCGAGCCACCGTCGCCGCGCGCCGGATGGGTGTGAGATACCTGGCAAGAGCCATGTCAAAAAGAACGGATGAGGTGAATCAATGATGCGATTGAATATTTCGGGCATGACTTGTGAAAGCTGTGCCCAACACGTGACGGCCGCTCTGGAAAACGTATTGGGTGTGCGGGGAGCAACCGTGTCCTACCCCGAAGGGAGGGCGGATATCGATGCCTGCGCGGACACCGATACCGCCGCGCTGGTGGCAGCGGTGACCGCAGCCGGCTATGGCGCGCGATCCGCCGAGGATGCCGACCAAGACTCCGGCTCTGCGCACGGTCAGTCCTATTCGTTCGCGGATTCACGCGACGATGGCGATTCGCTGCACATCGCGGTGATCGGCAGCGGTGGCTCGGCCATGGCGGCCGCACTGAAAGCCGCTGAAAACGGCGCCCGCATCACCCTGATCGAGCGCGGCACCATCGGTGGCACCTGCGTGAACATCGGATGCGTGCCGTCGAAGATCCTGATCCGCGCCGCGCACATTGCCCACCTGCGTAGGGAAAGCCCCTTCGACGAGGGCCTGAGTGCCCAGACCCCGGCAGTGGATCGGGGGAAGCTGCTCCAGCAACAGCAGGCGCGTGTCGAAGAACTGCGGGATGCCAAGTACGAGGGTATTCTGCGGGATCACCCCGCCGTTACGGTGCTGCACGGCGAGGCCCGGTTTGCCGATGCCCACCACCTGACCGTGGCCCTGAACGATGGCAGCGAGCAGACCGTCCAGTTTGACCGCGCCTTCATCGGTACCGGCGCCCGCCCGGCGCAGCTGCCGGTGCCGGGGCTGGCAGACACCCCGTATCTGACCTCCACCAGCGCGCTGGTGCTGGAACATATTCCCGAACGACTGGTGGTGATCGGCGCCGGGTTCGTCGCGCTGGAGCTTGTCCAGGCCTTTGCACGGCTCGGCAGTCAAGTGACGGTACTGGCCCGCAGTCGGCTGCTGTCGAGCGAAGACCCGGCCATTGGCGAGGCGGTGGAAGCCGCGTTCCGTCGCGAAGGCATCGAGGTGCTCAACCAGACCCAGGCCAGCCGGGTGGATTACCGCCATGGTGAATTCGTGCTGGAAACCAGCGCCGGAACCCTGCGGGCCGACCAGCTACTGGTGGCCACCGGGCGCACGCCTAACACCGAGGCCCTGAACCTGGAAGGTATCGGCGTGGAAACCGCCCATGGCGCCATTCAGGTGGACAGGCATCTGCAAACCACGGTGCCTGGCATCTATGCCGCCGGTGACTGCACCGACCAGCCGGAGTTCGTCTATGTCGCCGCCGCCGGAGGCAACCGCGCCGCCATCAACATGACCGGCGGCGAAGCCACGCTGGATCTCAGCGCCATGCCAGCGGTGATGTTTACCGAGCCGCAGGTGGCCACCGTTGGCCTGAGTGAGGCCCAGGCGCAAGAGCAGGGTTACGATGTGGATACACGGATGCTGGATCTGGAGAACGTGCCCCGGGCGCTGGTCAACTTCGACACCCACGGCTTCATCAAAATGGTCGCCGAGCGGGAATCCGGCCGGCTGCTGGGTGTACAAGCCGTGACCGCCGAAGCCGGTGAGCTGATCCAGACCGCGGTGATGGCGATAAGAGCGGGCATGACGGTGCAGGTCATAGGCGACGAGCTGTTCCCCTACCTGACCATGGT
>Ga0207878_100363_pt1 | contig 18414 bp, 21 predicted proteins | sample LinPmetageLP41_FD_184053 | JGI IMG/M metagenome (GOLD analysis project Ga0207878, IMG submission 184053) | Marine viral communities from the Pacific Ocean - LP-41 (SPAdes) | ecosystem: Environmental > Aquatic > Marine > Oceanic | place: Pacific Ocean | collected 2010-08-27 | reverse complement strand
GCGTCGGTCGAAGCGAAGACGAGGGTGTTGGCCGCACCTTCCATCCGGCAATCGGCCAGGAAACGCGCGCGCAGGTCGGCGTCGAGGGCGGCATCGACGTTCATTTCGCCCTCGTACTGAAAATCGAGCTTCATCGCGTCGAGAATCGCCATCGTGGCCCGCATGGTGGTGCCGCTGGCCGACTCGAGGTTGCCGAACTGTGACCCGGAACAAAGCGCGATGCGCGGCTTCACCCCGAAGCGGCGAACGTGGCGCGCGGCGGCGATCACGGTTTCCGAAATCTGCACGGGCGTCGGATTGGCATGGACATGCGTATCGGCGATGAACAACGGCCCGTCTTCCAGGATCATCAGCGACAATGCACCGATGGGATGCAGCCCCCCCTGCCCCAGAATGTCTGCGATGTAGCGCAGGTGCCAGAGGAACTGGCCAAAGGTGCCGCAGATGAGTGAATCGGCCTCGCCCCGCTGCACCATGACGGCCCCGATGGCGGTGGTATTGGTGCGCATCGTGGCACGGGCGATGTCGGGTGCGACGCCACGCCGTGCCATCAGTGCGTGATAGGTTTCCCAGTAATCGCGATAGCGCGGATCGGATTCGGGGTTCACGATCTGAAGGTTGCGCCCCGGCTCCAACGTCAGGCCCGCGCGATCGATGCGGGTGGCAATCACGTCCGGGCGCCCGATCAGGATCGGAATGTCGGTGGTTTCCTCCATCATTGCCTGTGCGGCGCGCAATACCCTCTCGTCCTCGCCCTCGGCGAAGACGATCCGGCGCTGGACCTGGGCCGCGGCGGAAAACACCGGACGCATGATAAGGGCGGATTTGAAGACCGAAGCATCGAGGTGGCGTTTGTATGCCCCAAGGTCCTCGATCGGGCGGGTGGCCACGCCCGAGTCCATTGCCGCCTTGGCGACGGCGCTGGCGACAACGCCCATCAGGCGCGGGTCAAAGGGTTTGGGTATCAGATAGTCGGACCCGAAGGTCAGCTGCTCGCCCTGATAGGCGGCGGCGGCTTCGGCGGAGGTGGTGGCGCGGGCCAATGCCGCAATGCCCTCAACGCAGCCAACTTTCATGTCTTCGTTGATTTCGGTCGCGCCGACGTCCAGCGCGCCCCGGAAGATAAAGGGGAAACACAGGACGTTATTGACCTGATTGGGATGATCGCTGCGCCCGGTGGCAATGATCGCGTCGGGCGCGGTCGACTTGGCGAGGTCATAGGCGATTTCCGGGTTCGGATTGGCCAGCGCGAAGATAATGGGTTTCGCGGCCATCCGGGCGACCATCTCGGGTTTGAGGATGCCCGGACCGGACAGACCGAGGAACAGGTCCGCCCCGTCGATCACATCGCCCAACTGGCGCGGGCCGCCGGGCTGCGCATAGGCGGCTTTCTGTTCGGTCATGTCGTCGGCACGGCCTTCGTGGACCAACCCGTGCAGATCGCAGAGAAACACGTTCTCGCGCCGGACGCCCAGCGTCAGCAACATGTTGAGACAGGCAATGCCCGCAGCGCCCCCGCCCGTGCTGACGACCTTGATATCCGCCCATTTCCGGTTGGTCAGTTTGAGCGCGTTGAGCGCCGCCGCGCCGACGACGATGGCGGTGCCGTGCTGGTCGTCGTGGAACACCGGAATGTTCATCCGCTCGCGGCACAGCCTTTCCACGATGAAGCAATCCGGAGCCTTGATGTCTTCGAGGTTGATGGCGCCGAAGGTCGGTTCCAGCGCGCAGACGATATCAGCGAGCTTTTCGGGGTCGGCTTCGTCAAGTTCGATATCAAAGCAGTCGATGCCCGCGAATTTCTTGAACAGGACGGCCTTGCCCTCCATCACCGGCTTGGAGGCCAGCGCGCCGATGTTGCCAAGGCCCAGAACGGCTGTGCCGTTGGTGACGACTGCCACCAGATTGCCGCGCGCGGTATAATCACGTGCGCTGTCAGGGTTCTGGTGTATGGCAGTGGAGGCGTCGGCAACACCGGGGCTGTAGGCGAGGGCCAGATCGCGCCCATTGGCCAGCGGCTTGGTCGCGCGAATTTCGAGTTTGCCGGGTTTGGGAAACTGATGATAGTCGAGCGCGGCCTGCCGCTGGGCCGCCTGGGCGTCGTCGTGGTTCTTGTCGCTCATCATAGTCTCCCTGCCGCGCATCCGAGATCGTTTAACATTAAACAATCTCGACCGACCAGAGCAGGCATCGGCCTGTCACAAGTCGGTTCGGTCCTTTGGTCCATGAACGGGGAAGATTTGACAACAGAGGAAATTGCGGACGGACAGAAGGTTGCGGCCTGACCGAAGTCAGATGTCGTCGTAGTTCGTCCGCAAGGCTGGCGGAACCAACTGATCAAGCTGCGTCGTCAGGCGGCGGCTTTCAGCAATGCACAACAAAATCTGATTGCGGGTCAGGGCCGGGCCCTGGATTTCGCGGAAATCACTGGCGCGGGTCACGTAAAGACCGACGGAGGCGATCACGTCGGCATCCGAAAGGGTCAGCGCATCGCGCAGATACCAGGCGGTGACCTCGGCCTCGGACAGATCCAGAAGGCGGGCGTGGTCGTCCGCCCAGCCGTCCGGACAGATCGCATCGTCGAACCCGGCTTCGGCCACGGCTTGACGCAATGCGGTCTCGGTCTCGAACACGGGGGGCAGCGTGGCCTGCGCGACGGTCACCCCAAGGGCCAGTGCCATGCCACCCAGGCCGATGACCATACAGGCCGTTTCCAGCCCGGATGCCCCAGCCTGCCTGCCCCCGTCCGCTGCGTCCGAGCCGCTGAGACGAGCGGCGGCGGCGCTAAGACGGGAAAGGAACGAAACCGGCAGGGCAGGCAGAGGCATTACGTCAGAACTCCGGTAAGATTAAGACTTTGTTACAGCGGATTTAAGGCCAGACTGTGGCGAATTCGACAGAGTTCGTCCATTCTAGCGCGACAATTCAGGCCATCGCGCTATTCTGTCCCCTTACCATAGGGAATGTTATGCAGATTTGGGTCTGGCGAACCGGCCGCGGCCCGTGTCAGATGCCACAATGTCGCTTTGGATTGTTGCCACTTTGTTCGCCGCCTCGGTCCAGGCTTTGCGATTCCTGCTGCAAAAACGGCTGGCAATGTCCGGGCTGACGCCTGCCGCGGCGACCTTTGCGCGTTTCGTCCATGCACCCTTCGTGATCGCCGCCGGCTTGGCAATCTGGCTGGGCGTATCCGGACAAACACTGCCTGCGATCGGCACAGGCTTCTGGCCCTACGCGGTTGCGGGCGCGATCTCGCAGATTCTGGCGACGATATGCGTCGTGGCCCTGTTCGCCCGGCGCAACTTTGCCGTGGGAATCGCCTTTTCCAAAATCACCGTCCTGTTTACCGTCGCCGCCGGATTCATCGTGCTGGGCGAGACGGTAACATGGGCCGATCTTCTGGCCATGGGCGTCGGCCTGATCGGTGTCCTGATCCTGTCTGTTCCGGTGACGGGCGGGTGGCAGGTGTTCAACCGTGCCTCGGCCCTCGGCCTGGCGTCGGGCGTGTTCTTCTCGATCTCCGCCGTGGGATACCGGGGCGCATCGCTCTTGATCGAAAGCGACGCGCCGGTCCTTCGCGCGGCGGTCACTCTGGGATTGGCGACGCTGGTGCAGGCTGTCTTGCTGGGTGCCTGGCTGGCCGCGCGCGACAGGGCCGGACTGATCGCAGTCGTGAGGCGGTGGCGGGCGACGGCGCTGATCGGGGCCACATCGATGGCCGGATCGCTGGGCTGGTTCACGGCCTATACCTTACAAACAGCGGCCTATGTGAACGCGGTCGGACAGGTCGAACTGATCCTGTCGATGGTCATTTCATGGACCGTGCTGGGCGAGCGGTTCAGCCGTCGCGAGTTGCTGGCCATCGTCTTGGTCGGCGTCAGCGTGATCGGGTTGGTCCTTTTGCAAGCCTGACGGGCGCAACTAGAGACGGTGAAACACTGACGTCGCGCCTGAATTGTCGAAAAACGGCGTCCCCGTCGCACCGGTCCCGGCGGCGATGGCCGAGATTTCGGCCAGCACGACTTCGGTGATGAACGGCATGTCGAGGGTTCGCGCCTCGGACAGGGGAACCCAGTGCAGATGGCCCAACTCGTCTTCGGCCTGGCTGAAATCGTCCGGATCGGTCAGCAGGGCATCGGCAGGGACCAGAAAGAACCGGGCGTCGAACCGGCGGGGACGGCCCGGCGGCGTGATCGCCCGGAAGACGAAACGCAAGGCGGATGCATCCGGCGACAGGTTGCGAAAGCCGGGCCAATCGCATCCGTCGCCGGGGCACGCGATGATCTGGCCCGTTTCCTCGGCCAGTTCGCGCAGGGCGGCGACCGCCAGCATGTTCGGCGGTGTGATGGATTTCACGGACAGGGCCGCGTGGGTCGCACGGTCCAGCGGACGCGCCAGCGGGACCCGGGCGTCGGCGGCATCGACCGCGCCACCGGGAAAGACGTATTTGTTCGGCATGAACGCCGCCCCTGCTCCGCGTTGGCCCATCAGTACAGATGGCCCTGCCGCGCCTTGGCGCAACAGAACGATCGTCGCGGCATCGCGCACGGGCATGTCGCGCAGGGACATTTCGGGCGGGGGCATGCCGGTCAGGTCCTGACGTCCGAACGCGCGTCGCCGTGGCCAAAGCCGTGCATCCGGGCGGCCCACTGAACGGCGACGATGACGCCCTTGAGCCGTGGCAGGAACCAAAGCGACAGCGCCACGGATGCGACCATGAAGATTGCCATGAAGGTATAGGGGTCCGGTTCGAAGGCAATGAAGAACCACAGCATGCCGGGGCCGATGATATGGGCCACGATCAGCAGCGTCAGATAGGGCGGGCCGTCGTCGGCGCGGTGGTGATACAAGGCTTCGTCGCAGACCGGACAGTTATCGCGGACCTTGAGATAGCCGCGCAACATGGGCCCGGACCCACAGTTCGGGCATCGCCGTCGCCAGCCCCGCAGCATTGCCTTCGGCATTTCGCGCGGGGGCTCGAGGGTCGGGTTCGGCATGCTGGAAGGCAGTGTGTCGGTCATGAAAGATCCTTTGGTCATCCACCTAATCACGCGGGCTTCGCGGGGGAAGGCCGCAGATGCCGTTGCGGCGCCATGTCGCTTTTTTCGGAACCGGCGCGACGGAATACCTGCGCGGCGGCGTGGAATGGAGGAACGCGGCGCCAATGAGGGCGATGCGTCATACCATAAAATCGAGCAGTTGGAGACTGACATGAAGAAGATCGCAATCCTTGGCCTGGCCATCGCCGCCGGCCTGTCGCTGAACTCGGTGGCCAATGCCCAGGGCACCCCCCCGGCTAAACCCGCCTTTTCCGAGGTCGACGCGAATGGTGACGGGTCCGTCACGCGCGAAGAGATGGCCGCCTTCCGCGAAAACCGCAGCACGGCACGGTTCACGTCCGCCGACACCGATGGCGACGGTCTTTTGTCTGCGACCGAACTGAGCGCCATGGCCGAAGCGCGTACCGAAAACCGCACCGCGCGTATGATCGAACGTCTGGACAGCGATGCAGACGGCATGCTCAGCATGGACGAGATGGAAGCCGGTATGGACAAGCGGGGCGGACGTGACGGCGCAAAGCGTAGCGGGCGTCACGGCGGCGAGCGCCACGGGTCGCGGGGCGGCGAGCGCCATGAACGTGGCGACCGGGGTGACAGCGATGGTCGCGGCGCGCGGTTCTTCGGACGGGTCGATGTCGATGACAACGGCAGCCTGAGCGCCGAGGAGTGGGACGCCATGGGCCCCCGCAAGGAACGTGACGAAAACTGAGACCCATGCGGGCGGTCCTGTCGCCCGCATATGCCGGGGGGGCCATGGAAGATGCACGCGAGATCGAGGCCGGGTTGCTGGCCCGCGCGGGTCAGGGCGACGGGGCGGCTGCGGCGGCCCTGCTCGACCGGCTGGGCCCGCGTCTGATGGCGTTCTCGCTGCGTATGACGGCAGGCGACCGCGCGCTGGCCGAGGATATCGTGCAGGAAGCGTTCCTGCGACTCTGGAAGCGCGCGGCCAGCTGGGATGCCGCCGGTGCCGCGCAGATGTCGACCTGGCTGGGCCGTGTGGCCGCGAACCTGGCGGTGGACGCCAAACGCCGGTCGGCACGGATCGCACCGCTCGACGATGCCGGGGAACCGGCGGACGACGCCATGCCGGTCCTGGCGGGGATGATCCGGGCCGAAGGCCTGTCTGCACTGGATGCGGCGCTGGCCTCCCTGCCCGACCGGCAGCGGCAGGCGGTCGTGTTGCGGCACGTCGAAGGGTATTCGAACCCGGATATTGCCGCCATGCTGGGATGCGGGGTCGAGGCGGTGGAAAGCCTGACGGCCCGCGGCAAGCGGCGGCTGGCGGACCTGTTGCGGGAGACGGAAGGGGATGACCATGGCCGATAAAGATCTGGACCTTATGCTGCGCGCCGCGCGGGACGACACGACGCCGCTGGGCGACGGGTTGAGGACGCGTATCCTGGCGGATGCAGTTCCCGCCGCTGTTGCGCAGGCGGCCTCGGGTGCTGACCGGGTACGGGCCTGGATTGGCGGCCTGGTCGGCGTGCCCGCAGCGGCGGTGCTGGGGTTGTGGCTGGGTATGGCACAGCCGACGGTCGTTCTGGAATTCGTTCCGGCGGATGTTGGCGTGGACACGGCGGACGCCGCGCTTATGGACGAGATTTTCGGGACCGTCTGGTCCGAGGAGGACGCAGGATGACCGCAAGATGGATCAAATGGGCGCTGATCGCATCGCTGGCGGTGAACGTGGCCGTGGCGACCGCCGTGATCGGCGCGATGCTGACCGGCGAGCCGATCATGCACGACGACCGGCGTGGCTTCGGTGGCCCGCCTGAAATCGCGGCGCTGTCGCGCGGGCTGGACCGCGACGCACGCCGTGCGCTGTTCATGGCGTTGCGCGCCGACGGCGGTCTGGGCGATGGGCGCGCGCGCATGCGAAGGGCGCAAGCTGTCGTTGTCGACGCCCTGCGCGCCGAGCCATTCGACCGGGCAGCCTTCGAGACGGCAATGCGAATGCAGCGTGACCTGCAGGGCGAAATCGCCGGGCGCGGCATCACCATGCTGGGAAAGGTCATCGCTGATCTGTCAGTCGAGGATCGCGTGGCGCTGGCTGAACATCTCTCGCGACCGCGGACCCGCAAATAATCCGGCAACAGGCGCTGTCGTCAGTCCGGCGTCGCCAGTTGCACGCGATTGCGTCCGCCGTCCTTGGCGGAATAAAGGGCGCGGTCGGCGCGGCACAGAACCTCCGACCCTGCATCATCGCGATTTTCCAGCATTGCCACGCCCAGCGACAGGGTCACCGAAAGCGGCGCGCCGCCGGGCAGAGGCACCTGCATCGTCTCGACGGCCGAGCGCAGCCGTTCGGCAACGATGCGCACCTGCGCCAGATCGGCGTCGGGCAGGATAGCGAGAAATTCTTCCCCGCCGATGCGGGCGACCAGATCCTCGGACCGCAGACTGTCGCGCAGAACCTGTGCCACGCGGGCCAGAACGCTATCGCCAGCGGGGTGTCCGTGGGTGTCGTTGACCTGTTTGAAGTGATCTATGTCCATCGCGATGACGCCCGCGCGGATGCCCTGTGCCCGGCAGCGTGTCGCGACCAGATCGAGGTGATGCAAGCCATAACGGCGATTGTGCAATCCGGTCAGCGGATCGAACATCGCCATCTTGAACCCGGTATCCAGCGTGTCGCGCATCTTGTCGGCACGACGCTTGCGGGCCAGTTGCGTGCGTATCCGCATCGCGATCTCGTCCACCGGGAACGGATGATAGCTGACGTCGGCGGCCCCCAGGTCCAGTGCGGTCGCGGCGCGTTCGCTGTCGCCCTGCGGTAAAAGCACGATGAAGGCGGCATGCCGTGTGGCATTGCGCGAGCGCAACTCGGACATCAGGCGCAAGCCTTCGTTGCGGGCGGCCAGGTCGGCCTCGATCAGGAACAGGTCCGGCACGCGATCTTCGCTGAGCGCCAGCGCCACGTCGCGGCCCATGATCGACACCGCCTCGCGGAACAGGGGGCGCAGACGGTCGCGCTGCACCGGCAGCCATTTGGCTTCGGGTGCACCGATCAGGGCGATACGTCCGTCGACGGGCACGGGGCGAGGCTGGAACCCCGTCTGCCCCCCGGCTTCGGACAGGCCGGGGATCGACGTGCGGGCCATTTCCAGCATGTCGCCGCCGCGCGCGTGATAATCCCGCTCCTCCTCCCGCGAGCGCAGGAGCGAACGGACGCGGGCCAGCAGCGCCACTTCGTCAACCGGCTTGGAGAGAAAATCGTCGGCCCCGGCGGACAGGCCCTGCATCCTGGCCTCGACGTCGTCCGAGGCGGTCACGAGAATCACCGGGATCGTGGCGGTCAGAGGATCGGCCCGCAAAAGGCGACAGGCTTCGGCCCCGGTCATGCGCGGCATCATCATGTCCATGATGATGATGTCGATACCACCGGCGCGTGCGATTTCCAGAGCTTCGGCGCCGCTGACCGCCGGAACGACATCGTACCGCGCGGCCGACAGCTTAACCTTCATCACGATTCTATTCGTGGCAACGTCATCGACAACGAGGATGCGACCGGGCATGGCAGGGTTCTCGCAAGTGTTCATAAAATCGTCAAAGTCGATATGCAGGCCTTAAGGTTAACAAAAGGTTTCCAGCGGAGCGCTTTTCGTAGAGAGCGGGGGAAATATGCGACAGGATGACGCCGAAGTGATCGCCCTCGGGGCATTGGCATGGCTGGCCCAGGCCGAGTTGCTGGACACGTTCCAGAGCGCGACCGGGGCCGACCGCGAAACGATCCGTGGGGCTGCCGCCGATCCGGATTTTCTGGGTGCGGTGCTGGATTTCGTATTGCTGAACGACGATTGGGTGCAGGGCGTCTGCACGGCGCAATCCCTGCCCTTCGACCGTCTGTTGCAGGCCCGCACGGCACTGCCGGGTGGGCAACTGCCACATTGGACCTGACGGCGGGGCGTTAATTTTCGAACCACCAGACATCGGGCTGAAATCCGATCCAGTCGCCATAGATCGGCAGCCGGTCCGCCGGATAGGTCAGCGCCTTGTCATGCGCGATCCAGCTGACGGGATTATGCCAGATCGGCACGACGTACCGCCCCGCCGTCAGCACCCGGTCCAGCGCGCGAATGGCGGCGACATACCCTTCCTGGGAGTCTGCGTTCAGCATGGCATCTATCATTTCCGATATCGCCGGATCGTCTGCACCCATCACATTGCGCGAGCCGGGCGCGGTCACGCCATCGGGACCCCAATAGGCCAGTTGCTCGTTGCCGGGCGATAGCGAAAGACCCCACTGATACCAGACCATGTCGAAGTCGTAATTCGTGACCCGGTCGGTGAACTGGGCGCTGTCGATGGCCACGGCACGGGCGTCTATGCCCAGACCCTTGAGCGATTCGATGTAGATATCGGCAATGGACTGCACTTCGGATGACCCGGTCTGGACCAGAATATCGAAAGTCACCGGCCCGTTCGGCCCCGTCAGCACACCGTTTTCGACGGTATATCCGGCATCCTCCAGCAAGCGGCTGGCGGCGCGCAGACCCTTGCGGTTGGAGGCGCGCCCATCGGTTTCGGGCAGGTTGTATCCTTCGATCGTGCCAGGCAGAAGATTGTCCGCGAAAGGCTCCAGCAGGTCGGCAACTGCGCCCTGCGCCGGACCCGGTTCCATGCCCAGTGGCGAGTTCGAGTAATACGACGTGATCCGGGGCTGCGTGCCGCCGTTGATGACGTTGTTGATATAGTCGAAGTTGAAGACCTCGATCATCGCCTGCCGCACCCGCCAGTCATCGAACAGATCGCGCCGAGTATTCATCGCGAACCCGGTCATACCGGACGGGCGTTGATGAGGAATTTCCGACAGCACGATGTCGCCCGACCGGACCGCCGGAAAATCGTAGTCGCGTGCCCATTTGGCGGCATTGGTTTCGCGCATCGTCGACAGTTCGCCCGCCTTGAATGCCTCGAAATGCGCCGTCGCATCGCCGAAGAATTCCATCCGGATCGTGTCGATGACATTCGTGCCGCGACGGAACGGCAGGTCGGCCCCCCAGTAATCCTCATTGCGCGAAAGCTCAACGAAGCGGCCCGGATCGAAATCGGTGATGACATAGGGGGCAGTCGTGATGGGAATGTTGTTCAGACCCGAACGGAAGAAGGCGCTTTCGTCGTCGGCGTATTGCGCGGATTTCATGATCGGGCGCAATCCCAGAGTCATCAGCAGTTCCCGGTCGGGCGCACCGATGGTGAAACGGATGCCGCGATCACCGACCTTTTCGACGCTTTCAACCTTGGAGAAGGCGCTGCGATAACGTCCGTTCGCCCCCGCCTGCCCCAGGATGTTCCACGACCAGATCACGTCGTCCTGCGTGACCGGGGTGCCGTCGGAAAATTCCGCCGCCGGGTTCAGAGTGAATGTGATCTGGGTCTGCTCGTCGTTGACCTCGACCCGTTCGGCCAGAAGGCCATACAGAGTGAACGGCTCGTCATAGGCACGGCCCATAAGGCTTTCGTAGGCCAGAAAGCGCAATTGCCACGGCGTGTTGCCCTGCAGGATGTGAGGATTGAGGCTGTCGAAGCTGCCGACCTGGCCGTCCACGAAGGTTCCGCCGGTGGGTGCGCCGGGGTTTGCCTGCGGCAAATTCGTGTAATCGGAGGGCAGCGCAGGTTCGCCGTAAAGCGCAATTCCATGCCCGTCCGCGACCACCGGAAAGGCGATTCCCAGCCCTGCCATGGTTGCGAGTATCACGCCCCCGCAGAACCGGATTCGCGAGAAACACTTGTTCATCATTGTCTTGCCCAACAGTAACGTATTGTTCACTTTGAAGTTTATCTGAAACATTCAGTGAGCGCTCGTTAAACTTTAGCTTGGACTCCGTAACATGAAGGTCTATAACACACTTACTGCTCGATAGGTTTCTTGCCTGTATGAAACCTGCCTCAATGACTTAGCGCCCGCCTTGTGCGGGCGTTTTTTTTGGCTTTACCGATAGTTACGGGCTCGCTGCCGCGCCGCCGGACTGTCATCATCGCAGAGCAGTCATGCAGATACACAAGGCGCCATTCGCAGATGTTGCACCCATGGTCCATCCCGTAATCGTACAGCACACTGCACCATACGAGTGTCACTTCATAAAAAAATCGTTACCTTCACCGGCAGGAAAGCGGGTTCGGACTTGCCGCTGCGCGCCATTTCACTACTTGCGATGAACTGATCGGCACGGCGATGCTCCGGCACAACGGCGGTGCGGTTCAGCCAGACGATACATTGATCGGGGTCGATAGCAAAGGTCTGCCGCGTTTCCGGCATGACGACCCAAGGCGCATTCGTCGTCGATCTCATCGCCTTGTAGGAGAAGACGCATGGCAACCGAACCCAAGGCGAAGCAAATCAATCTGGCCCTTCAGGGCGGCGGAGCACATGGCGCGTTCACCTGGGGCGTGCTGGAGCGGATTCTGGCCGACGAGCGGATCGAGATCGCAGCCATTTCGGGGACCAGCGCGGGCGCGCTGAACGGCGCGGCGGTGAAATGCGGTCTGGCGCAGGGCAGCCGGAATCTGGCACTCGACACGCTGGAACAGGTCTGGACAGATATCGGTGCCCTGACGGACGAACGGCTGGCCCCCTGGCTTGCCGGCTTTTCGCCCCTGGCGGTCAGTCATATGATTGAAATGTCGCCCGGATATCAACTGATCGACGGCATGTCGCGGGCTGTGTCGCCCTATATGACAGGCGAATTCGCATCCAATGCCTTACGCAAGGTCGTCGAGGGGTTGAACTTCGATGCCATCTGTTCGGACGCGGGACCGGCGTTTCACATCTGCGCAACCAATGTGCGCACCGGCAAGATCAAGCTGTTCAACCACGAGGCCATCGGGCCGGATTCCATCTTGGCATCGGCCTGTCTGCCGACCTTGTTTCCGGCGGTCGTGATCGACGGAGAATCCTATTGGGACGGCGGTTATACCGGCAACCCCGCATTGTTCCCGCTGTTCGCTGCGGATCTGCCGCGTGACATCCTGATCGTGAACATAAATCCGCTGGAACGCCCCATTCTGCCGGTCACCGCCCGTGAAATCCAGAACCGGATCAACGAGATCAGCTTCAATACATCGCTTTTTCGCGAATTGCGGGCCATCCACTTCGTGCAGCGTCTGGTGCGGTCGGGCACGATCCCCGAAGGTGCCATGAAGGATGTGCTGGTTCACATGGTTGCGGACGATGAGTTGATGCGCAAGCTGTCGGTTGCCACCAAGTCGGTTGCCAACCCGATCGTCATGGCGCAGCTTCGCACCGCCGGGCAAGCGGCGGCAGACGCCTTTCTGGAGCGTGATTTCGACGCCATCGGCGATCGGTCGAGCGTCGATCTGGCCGAGATGTTCGCCTGACCGGAACCGAGGCTGTCGGGTGTGCGTTTCCCAAAACCAAGGAAGGAAACCATCATGAGCCGTGAAGATTTCAGCCGCGACTGGGTCCCGTTCCGCGACCCCATACTGTCCGCGTATCCCGAACTGACGGACGAAGATCTGTCCGGTGCCGATGGCTCGACCGTGCTGCTGTCCAAGGTCATCGCCCACAAACAGGGGATACCGGCAGAGGAAGCCCAGCAGCGCCTGCATGAGTTTCTGTCCGGTCCCCTACCCGCCGACGCCTATTCCGCGCCGGTTCATGACAACGCCTCGATCCAAGACAGTGGCGATTACATTGCCGAGGGCGAGGACGCGCTGTCGGACGACGCGCGCTTCGGCGACGACGCCAAGACCGAAAACCCGGTGGGGCGCGACCGATGAAGGCCGCCCTTCCCGGATTGATCGCCCTGATGCTGACCGCACCGGCGATCGCGCAGGAACGGCTCGATATTTCGGGCCACTACGATCCGTCGTACCTGTGGTTCGACGCGCCGAATACGACAGACGCGGGCGACGCGCGCATCCGGATCGTGTTCGCAGGTCGCGAGGGTGCGGCCGCGCTCACGCCGAACCAATACTGGACCTACGGTCAATCCTATCGCCGTCATCTGGCGCGATTGTCGTTCCGTCAAACCGTCGCCAGCGCCGAGCCACGTGCACGATATGCGGCGTTCATGGACGTGTTGCGGGCCTATCCGAATCTTGCCGTGACCGGGTTCGATCTGGACCTGACCTATGACGAGACCGCTATCCCAGACTGGTGACCCACAGGATCACCGCGTCTTCGGGTGAGGTCGAGATCACGTTGTGACCCATCGATGCGTCATAATACGCGCTGTCGCCGCGACGCATCTCGACCGGCTCATAGAACTCCAGATACAGGCGGATCGTGCCGGTCAGGACCAGCAGGAACTCCTCTCCGTCGTGGCGCACCCATCCGTCGAATTCATCGAACCTGCGGGCCCGGACGCGGGAGCGATAGGGCAGCATGGATTTCTTGGTCAGCGTGCTGCCCAGCAGTTCATGCTCATATGTGGTCGTGACGTGGGTCTGCCCTTCGCCCGACATGGTGATATCGCGCCGACCGGTCACCTGTCCCTTGGTGGGCGGCGTGAACAGTTGCGGCACGCCGATCTCCAGCCCCGTCGCCAGCTTTTTCAAGGCATCGAAGGTGGGCGACATCTGCCCATTCTCGATCTTGGACAGCGTTGACCGCGCCAGCCCCGCCTGCCGCGCCGCCTGTTCCAGTGTCCAGCCGCGCGATTTGCGCAGATCACGGACGCGGCTTCCCAGATCAAGCGGCTCGGCCTGAATGTGGGCACCGCTCTCGCGGGCAATCTGGATCAGGCTGGGCTCATCGGATTTCGACATGCTGCCTTGTAGGCGGCAGTCCGGGTCATCCACAAGCATCGCGATCGGGGCGCATGATGGCGTCAGACACCCTCCAGCAGCATGATCTGCGCCTCGCCCGCGCCGATCCTGTGGTTTCGCGCCGCCTGATATTCAGGCGAGTCATAGCAGGCACGGGCGGCCTGCATACTCTCGAACTCGATAATCACGTTGCGCGGACTGCTCTGTCCCTCCAACGCGACGACCTCTCCTCCACGGGCCAGAACCCGCGCGCCATGCTTCTCAAACGCTTCCGTCGCACCCTTTGCATAGAGGGCATAAGGGTCGGGGTCCGTGACCGTCACATGGGCGATCCAATAGGCTTTGGGCATCGTTCGTCTCCTGCCGATTTTTTACCAGTTGATAAAATTTCACTTCGTGGCACTCTGTCCACCACAAAGTTCAATCGGAGAGTGACATGACAGAAGCGATGCGTCAGGACGGAATCCGCGCCGGACGGCTGGCTGCCGAAGATCTGGCCCGCAATTTCGGTGACCTGCATGCACCGCTTGGCGCGCATGAGGCGCTGGTCGCCGCAGACCGCTGTTATTTCTGCCACGATGCGCCCTGCGTGACGGCCTGTCCGACCGATATCGATATCCCGTTGTTCATCCGCCAGATCGCCACCGGGATGGAAGATGCGGCCGCCAAGACCATCTTCGACCAGAACATTCTGGGTGGCATGTGTGCCCGCGTCTGCCCGACAGAGACGCTGTGCGAAGAGGTCTGCGTGCGCGAAGTGGCGGAAGGCAAGCCGGTCGAGATCGGGCGTCTGCAACGCTTTGCCACCGATGCGATGATGGCAGCCGGGGAACATCCGTTCGTGCGCACCGCCGATACCGGCAAGCGGGTCGCCGTCGTCGGCGCGGGGCCTGCGGGACTGGCCTGCGCGCACCGGCTGGCGATGCACGGCCACACGGTCACGATGTATGATGCGCGCCCGAAACCGGGCGGCCTGAACGAATACGGGATTGCGGCCTACAAGACACCGAATGACTACGCCCAGGCCGAAGTGGACTGGCTGCTGAAGATCGGCGGCATCGCGGTCGAGACCGGCAAGGCGCTTGGCGACGGCCTGTCCCTGCAAGATCTGCGCGACGGTTTCGACGCTGTTTTTCTGGGCGTCGGTCTGGGTGGCGTCGGCGCGCTCGGGCTGGAGGGCGAGGCCCTGACCGGCACCGAAAACGCGGTCGATTTCATCGCGGCGCTGCGACAGGCCCCCGATCTGACCGCCCTGCCGGTCGGGCGGCATGTTGTCGTGATCGGCGGCGGAATGACCGCTGTGGATGCCGCCGTGCAGTCGAAACTGCTGGGCGCCGAGACGGTGACGATCGCCTATCGCCGCGGGCAGGACAGGATGCCCGCCAGCCGATGGGAACAGGATCTGGCCGCGACGCATGGCGTGCGCCTTATGTTCGGGGTTATCCCGCAGGCATTGCATGGCGATGATCGCCTTCGTGAAATCGAACTGGCCTACGTCGGGGCCGACATGACGCCGACCGGCGAGACGCAGCGCCTCTCCGCCGATCAGCTGTTCCGCGCCATCGGCCAGAAGCTGGAAACGGTGGACGGTCTGGCGCTGGACGGCGGCAAGATCGCCGTGACCGGCGCGGGGCGCACCAGCGTCGATGGCGTCTGGGCCGGAGGCGATTGTGCCTCGGGGGGCGAGGATCTGACGGTCACCGCCGTGGCGGAAGGCCGCGATGCTGCGATGGACATTCACGCGGCACTGACCCAAGGTCGCCTATGAAAAAATCAAAAGCGCAAAACGCCCCCGCCCCCAAAACCCTGAGTGAAAAAGAAATTTCCGAGCGCAATCACGCCGCGCTCGACCGCGTGGCCGAAATGGACGACCCCGACAAGCTGCGGAATCTTATGCTGAATGCCGAGCGCATGGGCGTCGATACCGTGCAGGAAGCCGCTTTTCGCCGCCTCGCTCTCGTTCAGACCGACGTGCAGACGGGTGCCTCGGATACCGAAGCGGGCAGCACTGAATACGATCTCTGGCAGACGATCTTCGCCTATGAGCAGCTTTTGCGCGAAGAACGGGGCAAAGCCGTCCGCCTGACCAAGACACGCACCAAGCTGACAAAATCCGGGGCCGTGAAAGCACTGGAAACCTTCGCCGATGCAACGGACGACACCGGCAGTTTCGATACACTGGTGGCCCGCGGCTGGTCGGACATGACCGGTGAGGCCGTCATCCTGCGCCATGCCGATGCGTTCGACGCGGCCACCCGCGACGCCGCCTCCGCCCGGCTGGAAGCCGCCATGAGCGAGCCGGAGACAAAGGGTGACCCCGAGACAGAGGACGCCTGATTGCGCGCGCGCCAGATCGCGCGAACCGACATGGCGAACCTGAACGCCACCCCGACCGGACAACAGACCGAGGAGAGACCAATGGCCAACCTGACAACCGACTTCATCGGGATCAAATCGCCTAATCCGTTCTGGCTGGCCTCGGCCCCGCCGACCGACAAGGAATACAACGTCCGCCGGGCGTTCAAAGCCGGTTGGGGCGGCGTCGTCTGGAAGACTCTGGGCGCGGAAGGCCCGCCGGTCGTGAACGTGAACGGCCCCCGATACGGCGCGATCTATGGCGCGGACCGGCGGTTGCTGGGGCTGAACAACATCGAGCTGATCACCGACCGTCCGCTGGAGGTAAATCTGCGTGAGATGAAGGCGGTCAAGCGCGACTATCCCGACCGCGCGATGATCGCGTCGATCATGGTCCCCTGCGAGGAAGACGCCTGGCGCGCCATCCTGCCCCGCGTCGAGGAGACGGGCGCGGACGGGATCGAGCTGAACTTCGGCTGCCCGCACGGCATGTCCGAACGGGGCATGGGTGCCGCCGTCGGCCAGGTGCCCGAATATATCGAGATGGTGACCCGCTGGTGCAAACAATACTCGCGCATGCCCGTCATCGTGAAACTGACACCCAATATCACCGATGTGCGCAAACCGGCGGCGGCGGCCCGGCGCGGCGGCGCGGACGCGGTGTCGCTCATCAACACGATCAATTCCATTACCTCGGTCAATCTGGACACGATGTCGCCCGAGCCTTCGATCGACGGCAAGGGCAGCCACGGCGGCTATTGCGGCCCGGCGGTCAAACCCATCGCCCTGTCGATGGTGTCGGAAATCGCCCGCGACCCGGACACCCATGGCATGCCGATCAGCGGCATCGGCGGCGTGACCACATGGCGCGACGCAGCCGAATTCCTGTCGCTCGGCGCGGGCAACGTGCAGGTGTGCACGGCGGTCATGACCTACGGCTTCAAGATCATCGACGAGATGACGTCCGGTCTGTCGCGCTGGATGGACGACAAGGGCTATACCACTGTCGAAGAGGTCGTGGGCCGCGCCGTGCCGAACGTCACCGACTGGAAGCACCTGAACCTGAACTACATCGCCAAAGCCAAGATCGATCAGGACGCCTGCATCTCCTGCGGTCGCTGCTATGCCGCCTGCGAAGATACCTCGCATCAGGCCATCGCCATGTCCGCCGACCGCACCTTCACCGTGATCGACGAGGAATGCGTGGCCTGCAACCTGTGCGTCGACGTCTGTCCTGTCGAGGACTGCATCACCATGGAGGCAATGGCCCCCGGCACAACCGACCCGCGCACCGGCATCGTCGTCAAGGCGGAGCCTGCGGACTGGACGACGCATCCGAACAATCCGGGCGCGGTCGCGGCGGAATAGGCGTCAGCCCGTCAGCATCCGCGTGAACATCGTGGTCAGGTGGGCCTCGGCCTCCTCCCACGGGTCGCGGGTGTCGCCCAGAACGGCGCTGACCTGAACGGCGAAATCGGCATAATGCTGGGTCAGCGCCCAGACCGACATGATCAGGTGGTGCGGCTCCGACGGGGCAATCCGTCCCGCCGCCATCCAACCCGAAATGACGCGGGCCTGCGCATCGACCAGCTTGCGCAGATCACCCGACAATTCCGGCGCCAACACCGGAGCACCGCGCAGAACCTCACCCGCGAACAGGCGGCTTTCGCGCGGATAATCCCGTGCCAGGTGCAGCTTGCGGCGGACATAGGCCAGAAACTCCACAACCGGATCGCCATCCGGGTCCAGCACGCGCAGCGGGTCCAGCCAAGTGTCGAGCAATCGCTCCAGCAGGGCCAGATAAACCGCTTCCTTCGACGGAAAGTAATACAGCAGGTTCGGCTTCGACAACCCGGCCGCATTCGCCAGCCCGTCCAGTGTGGCGCCGGCAAAGCCTTCGACAGAAAACACCTCCAGCCCGGCCTCCAGGATACGCGCGCGGCGGTCGCGCTGGATTCGGGTATCGTCGTTCACCATGCATGGACCTCGGGCGGCAGGACAAAAGCACTGCCGGATATTTGAGCAAGTGCCGGAACGCCGCATCTGGACCCGCGTGCCGGTTGACTGAATTCGACCCTCTGATAGCGTTCATTTGACCAGACGGTCAAATACTCGGGGGACACATGGCAGCCAGCGCAGGACAGAATCTTCGTATCGACGCCGACCGGCTGTGGGACAGCCTGATGGAAATGGCCAAAATCGGCCCCGGCGTGGCGGGCGGCAACAACCGCCAGACCCTGACCGATGCCGACGCCGAAGGCCGCTCCCT
>Ga0207878_100362_pt1 | contig 18470 bp, 24 predicted proteins | sample LinPmetageLP41_FD_184053 | JGI IMG/M metagenome (GOLD analysis project Ga0207878, IMG submission 184053) | Marine viral communities from the Pacific Ocean - LP-41 (SPAdes) | ecosystem: Environmental > Aquatic > Marine > Oceanic | place: Pacific Ocean | collected 2010-08-27 | reverse complement strand
TCTCGGCTCAACCCCGCGATCGAAGCTTGCGATCGCTGTATTGCTGCTCTGACGGCGTACGTGGTCGTGGCGCTGCCGTGACGAACTTGTCCCATAGTGCTTCCTTCCAGTCCATCGAATGGATCGCACCATCAAACCGTGGGATCAAACAGCTAGTTGTCGCAGCCTTGGGTGGGAATGCCCTGCTTCGCCGTGGTGAGGAGATGACGGCCGCAGCACAGGAGCGTAATGTAACGCTTGCGGCTGAATATCTGGCCCAAATCGTGCGCGCGGGTCACAGTCTCGTCGTCACCCATGGCAACGGCCCGCAAGTGGGTATGTTGGCGATGCAGGCCGATCCCTGGCCGCTCGACATTCTGGGGGCGGAGACAGACGGAATGATCGGTTATGTGATCGAACGCGCTCTCGAGAATGCGCTGGCGCACGACCGGCCCGTCGTGACACTTCTGACGCAGGTCGTGGTCGATGGCGACGATCCGGCGTTTGCCGCTCCGACCAAGTTCATCGGTCCGGTCTGGAGTCGCGCCGAAGCCGAGGCCATCGCCGCACCGCGCGGCTGGACCATCGCGCAGGATGGGGATCACTGGCGCCGCACCGTACCTTCGCCCCTGCCGCTCGATCTGCCTGATCTCAAGGCCATCCAAATACTGTTGAAACATGGTGCCGTTGTAATCTGTGGCGGCGGTGGCGGAATCCCTGTCGTGCGCCGTGCCGACGGCACTCATCATGGGGTTGAGGCAGTCGTGGACAAGGACCGGGCAAGCGCGCTTCTTGCTGCACGTCTAGGGGCGGAGGCCCTGCTGTTTCTGACGGATGTCGAAGCGGTATTTGTGGATTTCGATACACCCACAGCGCAGCCTCTCATGACCCTGAGCGAGGCCGAAGCCGGTGCGATGGACCTGCCCGCCGGGTCGATGCGGCCCAAAGTGGAAGCTGCATTGTCGTTCCTGAGGGAAGGCGGCACCACGGCTGCTATCGGTCGCCTTGAAGATGCTCCGAAGCTATTGTCGGGGCAGGCCGGTACTCTGGTCCACCTTGAGGGTGGCGGGGGGTGAGCGAAGGCCGGAAAACACCGAAAGACATATTTGATCTTGTGATCGACGGGCCGCGTCTGGTGCTGTCGGGCCGATTGCATATCGATGCTTTGCAAGGCCTTGACCGCGCGCGTGCACGCAATATGGCGCGCGGCGTGAAGGTCATCGACATGGCCCGTTTGACCCGGATCGATACGGCCGGGGCTTGGTTCCTTGTCGATCTGCAACGGTCAGGTGCAACAGGCGACCGGACTATCGCTCTTGAAGGAGCGAGCGAACCGCAGACCCAGCTGCTCGAGACCGTACGCCGCAACCTGCCACCCGAAAATATCGCGACCATAAAACCAAGCCTGTTGGCTGACCGACTTGAACGCTTTGGCCGCAAGGTCGTGCGTGGGGCAAGGATCGGTTTTGAAATGATATCGTTTCTCGATCAGACAGTCGGCGCCATGGCGGCGATCCTGGTCAATCCGCGCCGGTTGCGGCTGACATCGCTGGTCCACCACTGTCAGGAAGTGGGGCTGAATGCGGTGCCGATCGTGGCGTTGATGGCGTTCCTTATCGGTGTGGTCCTAGCCTTTCAGGGATCAGCGCAGTTGCGCCAATTCGGTGCCGAGGTTTTCGTCGTCGATCCGATTGCCATCTCGGTGCTGCGCGAACTTGGCATCCTACTGACCGCGATCATCGTGGCAGGCCGTTCGGGGTCGGCTTTCACTGCCGCCATCGGGTCGATGAAGATGCGTGAAGAGATTGACGCAATGCGCACCCTTGGTCTCGATCCAGTGACAATCCTGGTGGTGCCGCGCGTACTTGCCCTGATGCTGATGCTGCCCGCGCTCGGCTTCATCGCCGATATTTCTGGACTGGTTGGCGGTGCCATCATGTCGTGGATCGAACTTGGGGTTTCGCCAGCTGTGTTTCAGTCGCGGCTCGTATCGAACACCGATGTCTGGCATTTCGGTATCGGCATGATCAAGGCACCATTCTTCGCACTGATTATCGGAATCATCGGTTGCTACGAAGGGATGATGGTTGGCGGCGATGCAGAATCGCTCGGCCGGTTGACCTCGGCTTCCGTCGTCTTGTCGATCTTCATGGTCATCGTGATGGACGCGCTGTTTTCAGTCTTTTTTGCCGTGGTGGGTGTCTGATGTCTGATACGCCCGACGACCATATTATTCGCGTCCGGGGCCTGGTGACGCGGTTCGGCACACATATCGTACATGAAGATCTCGACGTCGACGTGCGTCGGGGCGAGATTATCGGCATCGTAGGCGGATCTGAGACCGGCAAGTCGGTTCTCCTGCCTGCTATCGTCGGTCGGATGAAACCGCAGCGGGACCAGATCGAGGTATTCGGTCAGAGTGTTCGCGATACGCCAGAGGCCGAATACCGCCGTCGGCGCCGCCGCTGGGGCGTAATGTTTCAGGACGGCGCGCTGTTTTCCTCACTGATCGTACGTCAGAACGTAGAGGCGCCGATGCGAGAGCAATTGCATCTGGATAATGACCTGCGCGAAACGCTGGTGGGCATAAAGGTGCGCATGGTCGGTTTGCCTGAAAACGCCCAGACCAAGTATCCATCGGAAATGACGGGCGGCATGCGCAAACGTGCGGGCTTTGCGCGCGCCATCGCGCTCGATCCCGTGATTGTCTTTCTCGATGAACCTACGGCCGGTTTCGACCCCACCGTCGCGGCAGCATTCAACATTCTCATCAAGCAGTTACAGAATGTTCTTGGTTAACGGTGTTCCTCGTCACACATGATCTGGACAGCTTGAATGCGATTTGCGACCGGGTTGCGGTTCTGGCCGACCGCAAGGTTTTTTCCGAGATTACCGGAACCGTCAGCGATGCCACGCTTCAGATAACCCGATTCACCGACCGGCTCGACAGCATCAGGGCAGCGGTCGAGACGACGCTGGAGCGGGCAGATACCGCGCTGGCGTCAGCACAGCTAGCTTTCGGTGCAGCCGAGTTGACGCTGAGCAGGTCAGGCGATGCAATCGAGAAAGTCGACGATACGTTCACCCGATCTGACGCTATCCTGAGCGACCAGGTACCTCTAATCCTGGAACAGGTTTCCGAGGCGGTTATTCTAATGAGTGAAACCATCCTGGATCTCAGAAACCGGACTGGCGAAACGCTTGAAGGATATGCAGCAACAGCAACCCTGCTGAACGCCCGTTTGGCGGAATTGGAAACGACCTTGCGAGGGGCCGAAATTGCCTTTGCCGCTGTAACTGATGCCTCCCATAGTTTTGACGAGCTTGTGGATGGGGATGGCACGCTGCTCGTCGTCGAGGCGCGGGAGATATTGACCCGTGCAGGATCTGCCATCGCTACCCTCGAGGTTGTCATAAATGAAGATGTGCCATCCGTGGTCACAAATATACGCGAGGGCGTCGCGACCGCAGCGGCGGCCGTCGATCAGGTGGCCGCCGATCTGACCGGATTGACCGGCTGGTTTGCCCCCTTGGCAACTGAGACCGAACAGACGATCGCATCCGCAAACGCGCTATTGGAGCGAGCGCAGCGCTCTCTGGATGCTCTGGATGGCGCAATGACCGGGGCGGAGAGTGCACTGGCTTCTGCGGAAGTTGCCTTCGATGCGGCGAGCGGCCTTATGGAAATTGATATCGTTCCGGTTCTCGCCGATATCCGCCTGACATCTGAAAGGATCGGTGTAACTGTGGAAGCCGTAGCCCGCGACGCTCCGATGATCGCCACCGATCTGCAGGCCTTGATCGCACGTGCCGATGCCGTCGTGGCCCAAGTCCAGCAAGAGGTCGCGGTCAGTGCGCCGGGCGTCGGCGATTTCGCCAACACCGTGAACTTACACGGCTCGTCCAAGAAGCCCGCACCTTGGTAATCACCCTTGAGACACTCGTCCGCCGGATCGACCAGAACCCAGCACGCTTTCTTCTCAATGATCGCGTCCCGACCTACGAGAGGTAAGTCATGAAAACCAGCCTATTGAACCGGGCCCGTGGTTATCGTCGCCACGTTCCAAGAATTGCTGGACGCCTTCTTCCCGACATGGCCAACGGGGCGGTACAGAACGCTTGATACTGTGCAATGATTTGCGGCGCTTTGCATGGCCTCCGTGCGTGGCTGTTGTGGTCAGGCCTCACATATCGAGTTTGGCCTTGCGGCGTTCGAACTCATCTTCGTCGATCTCGCCCCGCGCATAGCGGTCGCGCAGAATATCCTGTGCGGTCGGCGTATTTCCGGTTGAACTGCGCCCGGATAAGCCGCGCACAGCCAGAACGATGATTCCGATGATCACGCCCCAGAACAGCACCATCATCAGCCCGCCGGTCATGCCATAACCGGCACCCCACATATGGCTGAACCCATTGCCGGTATCGGCCAATCCGGGAGTGGCAGCCGCAGCAAAAGCCGCCATCGTGGTTGGTATCATGTATTTACTCATGTCAGTCACCTTCGTTTGGTTGGGGTCGCGGATGAAGCGGAAGTGTCACTTCCGCCAAAAGGCCGCCTTCGGGGTGGTTCGACAGGCGGACATCACCGCCATGCGCACGCAACAATGTCCGCGCAATGGATAGGCCCAGACCGGAGCCTCCGGTTTCCCGCGAGCGGGATTTTTCCAGCCGGAAGAACGGCTCGAACACCTGATCCAGCTCGGGTTCAGGGATTCCGGGGCCTTCGTCGCGTATGCGGATGACCGCGTGATCGTCCTCCTGACCATAGCTGACACGCGCGCCTCCGCCATAGCGCACGGCGTTATCGAGGATGTTGCGCAGGGCGCGGCGCAAGGCTTGCGGGCGCAGACGCACTTGCACAGGCGCAGATGGCACCAGTTCAAAGCCGTCCAGCATGTCGGTGCGCAATCTCTCCAGAAACTGTTGCAGATCGACCGGCTCATAGGGTTCGGACGTCGCGACGCCGCGCGCGAAGGCCAGCGTCGCGTCCACCATTTCCCGCATCTCCTCGATTGACGAGACAAGGGCTTCGCGCGTTTCCTGTTCGTCGACCATTTCGGCGCGGACACGCAGCGCGGTCAACGGCGAGCGCAGGTCGTGCCCGAGCGCAGCCAGCAGCCGGGTCCGGTCGCTGACAAATCGTGTCAGCCTGTCCTGCATCCGGTTGAAGGTCTGGGTCAGATCCCGCACTTCGGCAGGCCCATGTGCCGGAAGGGGTGATACATCCTCACCCCGGCCCAGTTTTTCGGCGGCACGCGAAACACGCAGCAAAGGACCTGTCAGGCGAGTCAGCAAAAACCAGCAGACGGTAACCAGGATGATGGCCGCGGTGGTAACGAAACTCAAGATCGACGCGACCGGCCATTGCAGCGGCGGTCGTTCGTACCGGGTGACGACATTCAACCAGGGGCCATCCGCCAGCGCGATGGCCAACTGCATCTCGATTGCCGACAGTTGACCCTGCATCATCGCCATGTGCATCTGCACCATTTCCGGTCCGGCACCCGCCATCGGCGGAGGAATACTCTGATCGACTACATTCAGTTTCACCCGGACCTCGCGACCCGGTATGCCGCCCATAAGGCCGCGCACCCGAGCCTCGACCGCGCCGCCAACAGCACGGTCGTCCTGAGCAACGACAGGTGTTTCCGACAACGCGAACCGCACCAGCGGCGAGTCGGCCGCTGTCAGGATCGCCGAATGCAGGTCTTCGGGCGCTTCTTCCAGAAGCAGAGCGACATTTGCGGCCCGGCCCGCCACTTCGAACCAAAGCGCGGTGCGGACGGCTTGACTGCGCTCGTCGACGAACAACCACAGACTTACCGCCTGCGCCACGACCAGTGCCAAGACGATCAGCAGGACGAGTTGACCGCGAAGACTGTCGAAAAGGACGCGCATCATTCCTCTTCCTGCACGTCGGCAGCGAAGCAATAGCCGCCCCCGCGCACCGTTGCGATAAGCTGGGGGCGGGATGGGTCACTTTCTATCTTGCGGCGCAGACGGCTGATCTGGTTATCGATGGTCCGGTCGAGAGCCGAGCCCGAGCGACCGGCAGTCAGGTCCAGCAATTCGTCGCGGTTAAGCACCAGCCGAGGACGCTCCAGCAGCACGGTCAGCAGCTTGAGCTCTGCGCCTGTCAGGTCGACCTTGCGGCCGTTTTCGCCTGTCAGGCTTCTCTGATCGGTATCCAGTGTCCATTGCGAGAAACGGATACGGCGGCCCGAAAGCGCGCCGGCATAGGGTTCGGGCCGGGACGCGCGGCGCAGGATTGCCTTTATCCGCGCCAGCAACTCACGCGGGTTGAAAGGTTTGGCCAGGTAGTCGTCGGCACCGATTTCCAGCCCGACGATGCGATCCGTCTCCTCGCCCAATGCAGTCAGCATCAAAATTGGCGATGTCCCATTGGCCGACAGGCGGCGACAGACTGACAGCCCGTCCTCGCCCGGCATCATAACGTCCAGAACGATCAGATCGAACTGGCCCTTGGCCAGTTTGGCATCCATGTCGACTGCGTCGCACGCCGCAGTCGCCCGCATCCCGTTGCGTTCGAGATAACGCGTAACGGCATCACGGATTTCGCGGTGATCGTCTACGACAAGAATATGCGGCAAATCGGTCATGGGATGTCCTTTACCGGGTTCGGCGGGACCTATCTCCAAAAGATTTGTCGCGAAGTGTAACCACGCGCCCCGTTACGACAAAGCGTTACAAATCCTTCATTCACCTGCGTTTCAAGACGGCTTATCGCTCTCCATGTTCAATACGTCACAAACCCGAAAGGAGAACATATCATGGTTCGCAAAACACTTCTTACAGCAGGTATTCTGGTCGGCGTCGCATTCGGCGGAGCCGCCTTAGCCGATGCCGATCAAAAGCACGGGGGGCAGACTGGCGCCAGACAGGGCGGTGGTGTGATGCAGCAAGGTGCGGCTTCTGGCATGATGGGCGGCCAAGGTGGCATGTCCGGCATGATGGGCGGCCAAGGCGGTATGTCAGGGATGATGGCCCATATGCAAAAAATGGGTGGCGGCATGATGGGCGGTATGGGCCCCTTGTCCATGATGCTGGCCTTCGACACAGATGGCGACGGCACCGTTTCGCCCGAGGAACTGCGCACCGGTCTGCTGGCCAAGCTCGGAGAATTCGACGCCGATGGCGACGGGTCTCTTTCCATCAGTGAATTCGAGACACTGCACAGCGCGATGATCCGCGAAACGATGGTGGATCGGTTCCAGTATCTCGACGCAGACGGTGACGGGATCGTGACCGCCGGGGAAATGACTGCCCCCGCAGATGTTATGACGCGGATGCAGAGCATGCGAGGCGGCGTCGACCAGGACACGAGCAACGATTCAATGATGAACGATAACTGATCGCGAACCGTCATGGCCCCCGACGCGGGGCCATGACCCTTTTCTGCGATCTTCGGAAACCGCCCCGGTTTGCTTACTATTGCCGCGCTGGGCGAGACCGCTTCCGAAGGGAGACTGAACCTGGCCGGTATAAGCTTGGTTCCTGTCCGGAGCCTCGATCGACGATCCGGCCCCGAAACTGTCCGTCGTCAGAGTTTTTGCCAAAGAGCGGCGTGAGCCAAGCGAGGTTCTGGCTCATCTGGTTTGTTTGATTATGCGGCAGATTTCGATGTAAGCGCCGCGTTCCGATGGTTCTTCGTTTGGCTCTTTCTCTTTGGTTTAGAATGGGTTGACTGTGCCCGAAGCAGACGTCAGACGGCGTGCAGTTCTGAAGGCTCTCGTGATAGCGTTGATGGTTGCAGTGATCTACGAAGGCGTTGATCTGGTTTTTGAGGTCGCCCGATAGATAGTAGTTTTCCAGCAGGATTCGGTTTTTGAGCGCCCGGTGCCATCGCTCAAACTTGCCTTGTTTGCGGATGATAGGGTGCGCCCCGAACGTGATCCATTTGCTGGTCTTCCAGCCACATCGCGAGGTCACCGGACACATAGGATGACCCGTTATCGCTGAGCAGCCGTGGCTTGTGCAGATAGGCGATGGAGATCAGCTTATGGGTCGAAACAAAATATTTGTAGGGAAGCCGCTTGATCAACGCGAGCGCGATCAGCACGACGGCGGCGTAAAACGACCATTCGCCCAGAACTTCCGCGGTGCCTCGCTGGCTGTTGAAAAAGCTCTGGATCGCGCCGATCTCCGGCATGCCGCCCGAGGGTGCGCCGTGATCGGGCGGGCTGAAGAGGCCAAGGCTCACCATCCACTTGGGCAATTCCGACCCCACGCAGTGCAACACCGAAGCCACGAGAGCCATGATGCCCAGCCACTTGTGAGCCGGTAGGACTTGTCGAGCCCGTTAAGCCAGCCTTCCAGCCAGTTCAGGCGCAGGGCGAAGATCATGCCGACGCTCATCACCGCCGTGGCAATGACGCCCGTGTACTGGACAGCCATGTTACGGATCGTCAGGAAGTTCAGCGTTTCGGGAAACGGCAACGTTGCTGCGACCCAGAGGATGGTTAGCAGCGCCGGAATGCCCCCAGAGGGCGATCTTGATATTTTTCATGAGGGGGCCTCCGATCCGTCGGCAATAGGACGTAGCAGGGCCGCGTTTCCGTCGCGCTCAATGTGAAAGAGTATGAAAATAGGCATCCCAACTCTGATGAGATCGGCCCTTGACGAATTCGAAGTCGCCAGGCCGGTCATACGCGCCGAGACGGACCCCGTCGTAGATCCCGCCAATGATCGGGCCGATGAATTCGCCCAGTTCGGCGGTGCGATCCGCGACGAAGTCGGCAGATGACATCTCGCGATAGGTTATGTTGGCGCCGAAGGCTGCGTTGAGGTATTCGGCCAGTTGCTCTTGCGTGATTGGCGTGCCGTTCAGGTCGACGGTTCGACTGTTGAGGTCATCCTGCGTCACCAAGGCAGTATAGGCATGGGCCAGTTCCGACCGCGTAGTGTAGCCACACTTGCCGTCGCCCGCGCTGTTGGCGATCTCGCCTTTGGCGCGGTAGCGATCAATATATTCCACGTCCGGTTCGATATAGATGCCGTTGCGCCCGATGGCCCAGTCGAGGCCACTGGCGCGGATATCCGCCTCGGTCTGGCGGTTGCTTTGAACGATCGACGAAAACGCGGTGTTCTTATCCGGTCCCTGGATGCTGGTGTAGACGATCTTGCGCACGCCTGCGGCCTTGGCAGATTCAATCACGTTGCGATGCTGCTGAATACGGTCTTCGGGGGGCGGCCATGCCGGACACCAGGACAAGCGCATCGATGCCCTGCAACGACGCCAGAAGCTCTTCCGGTTTGTCATAGTCACCGGGGCGAACTTCGATACCGGGGTCCTTAACATGATGCGGCGTGCGGGCGAGACCCACGACATCTTTGACCCCAAGCTTGTCAATTGATTTCTGGGCGATTTCCCGGCCGAGTTGGCCCGAAACGGCGGTGATTGCATAGGTCATTGCACGCGCGCCTTCCTTGGTTGGCGATTGCATGGCCGGGCGTCGGCACCGGCCATGCCACAGGGTCTGGGTCAGCCGTGATAAGCTTGGCTGATGGCAAAGCTGTCCTCGAACCAGTGCCACAGCACCACCTGACCATCGCGGACCTTGGCGCGCAGCGCGAAGGAGAAGTCTCCCGTCTCCTTGCCTGACCGGGTGGTGACGGCGTTCATCACACCGAACATCGCCACCGTGTCACCCGAGGCGAAGGCTTCTGTGTTTTCCCATTTGGTCGTTTGCAGGTTTTCGGAGAATATGCCGAGGAATTCGAAGATATTCTCCTTGCCACGGGTCTCGCCGATCCAGGGCAGGCTTTCGTCGCCTTCGTTGTGCCAGACCATGTCATCGGCCATCAGGCTGCTCATCGTTTCCATGTCGCCCGATCCCATCGCGCCCATGAAGGCCATTACGGTGTCGAAGGATGTTTGTGTCTGTTCGTCCATTTCCTGTGCTCCTGCATGTGTTCCCAGGATGATCGCCAGCGATGCGCCAAGCGATGTCGTGATAAGGGTTCTGCGGTTCATTGTTTGCTCCTGTTTGGGGCTCCGGGGCGGAATGCGGAGCCGGGTTCGATCAGATTTTGCCCTGCTTCGTTACGCGCTGCATCCGGGCCTGGCATCGGCGCGATGACGTCCCAATGCCTGGCGAACTTGCGGTTCTCGATGCGGAAGACGTCGAAGCCGGTGGCCGGTGTGGTGCCGACGTCTTCATACCGGGCGTGGACAGCGACGAGGTCGTCATCTGCGATGACGCAGATGCCATAAGTGTTTTCAGTGTCATGTAGCGCTCCATTGACAGGAGATGGGTGCTGCGGAGGGGCGTGTGAGGTTGCTCAATGCCATTCGATTTGCGGGTTCTCGCGGAAGGCAAAGCGTTCAAGATGGTTGGCAATGACCCGCGCTGTCTTGTCGAGGTTACCCTTCGTTTCGGCCGACACCTCGATCTGCAGTGCGTCGTCACTTGCGGCTAGCTCACACTGGCCAAACGGCAACTCGATCCGGCCACGGTCGCCATCCATTTGCACAGGAACCTTATGACCGAAATGCTTGCAGAGCGTGCCGAGATACCGTTGCGCCTTGCTTGTCTTGAATGTCGCCTGTGTGTTCATCGGGTCGCTCCGTGATTGTTGAAGCGACATCTATCCACTTGGGGCGATTTCGGATATCTGATGAATGCTGATTTTATAATTCTGAAATGCATAACAATGATCGACCACCTCAAACACATGGCCGTCTTCGCCCGCGTGGTCGACAAAGGGTCATTCCGGGCTGCGGCACAGGATATCGGTGTGGCCCCCTCTCGCGTCAGTCAGACGATCACCGATCTGGAGAACCATTTGGGCACGACGCTGCTCTATCGGACAACTCGCAAGCTCGCGCTGACCGGCGAAGGCAGAGCGCTCTATACGCACGTCACCCAGATGTTGCGAAGTGCGGAGGCGGGATTGAACGAAATCAACGCGACCATGCAGGATCCTGTAGGCGCGCTTCGTGTGTCCATCCCGACGTTCCTGTCTACATCGGATCTTTCGACTGCCATGGCGGCGTTCATCAAGCGGTATCCAAACGTGGCCCTGTCTCTGTTCTATAGTGATCGCAGGGTCGAGATCATCGAGAACGGGCTCGATCTTGCGATAAATGCGGGGTCGCTTTCGGACAGTGCGATGATGTCCCGCAAGCTGGGCATCATCCCTCGCGCGCTGGTTGCGGGTGCAGAATACGCCAGCGCCCGCCCGCTGCCCTCACGACCCGCTGATATGGAGGATTGGGACTGGATCAGATACCAGCAACGGTCCGACACGATAGAACTGACATCCGACAAGGGTGAGACCGAAAGCGTCACGGGGAGATCGCAGATCGAGGTCGACAGCGCCAACGCCCTTTACCACTTCGCCATGCAAGACGTGGGAGCATCTGTCCTGCCGGAAAACCTGGCGGCGCGGGGCGTAGCATCCGGTTCGCTTGTCCGGCTTCTGCCGAAGTGGCGATTGGGCGACATCGACCTGCATGCCGTCTGGCCTGATTCCTCACGGCGTGAAACGCTGACCTTGCTTTTCGTCCGGTTTCTCGCTGATGCGCTTGGTCGCTAACGACGAAGCAAAGCTGCCTGCACGGCTTCAAGCAACTCCTACCGGAAGTTGGTTGCCCTCGCTCCATTGTCGCGGCGACTGCCCATACATGCGTTTAAACTCTCGGCTGAACTGAGACGGGCTGACGTATCCGACGTCAATTGCCGCTTCGTTCACAGTCATGCCACTGGCAATCTTCATCGCGGCGTTGTTGAGGCGCATCGACTTTACGAACTGAATAGGGGCCATCGTCGTTACCTGTTTGAACCTGCGATGAAACACAGCGCGGCTCATGCCTGCGCGGGTCGCCATGTCATCAATCGAGATCGGTTCATCCAGATGGGACGACACATGCGCGATGGAACGTGCGATGGCGTTGCCTGCACCGAAGGCCTGTCGCGCAGATTTACCTGCCTCGCCCTTGAGGATTGCATAGTACAACTCTCGCAACCGTGCCTCGCCAAGGACCGCGGTATCGGTGTGGCTGGCCCCGAGATGTAGTAATCGCAGCAGCGCTTCAGTGAAGCCATCATCCCACTTTGACAGTCTAATCCCCTGTGCGCGCAATTCTCCCACGGCGGTAGGCAAAACTCCCCCGGCGTTTTCCATCTCCAGCGCCAGTTGGGACATCGCGTGCGGATCGAGTGAGACGAAGACGCCATAAAGTGGATTTTCGGATGACGCATTAGGTGTACCGGCCTTGACCGGCATCGACATTGGGCAGCACAGGTATTGGCTGTCGTCATAAACATATCTGTGTCCATCCAGAACGGCTTCTTTTGCGCCACTGACAATGGCCACAACGCAAGGGTCATAGACAGCCGGGACGCATGGAATTGCCTGGGTGGCCCGAAACGTACGCACGCCTGCGATGCCAGTGTCTGTCAGGCCGTCTTTCTCAGTCCGGCGCGCGATGAGTTGCTTGATTTCGTTTTTGCTCATGGGGGCAGTCTCATGGCTTCAGATCAGCTTTCGCAACCACCTTGATACAATCAGGCAAGTAATCAAGACGATATCATCTATTTCACTGCGCGGATGAGACTTATCTGCAGTCCCAAGAAGGAAGGTTGCGCGGCGTCTTTGCCGCATCCAAATGGAGAAAGACAATGACGGACACGAAATTCGGCCCCAATGGCTGGACCCCGGAGCGCCTCGGCGACCTAAAGGGCAAGACCTACCTTATAACGGGGGCCAACGCGGGCGCTGGATTTCAAGCGGCACGAATTCTGCTGAGCAAGGGAGCCAGGGTTGTCATGCTGAACCGCTCGGCCGAGAAGTCGCAAGCGGCAGTCGCGGACCTGAAGACCGAGTTCGGGACAGACGCCGATGTCAGCTTCATTCGCATGGACCTTGCGTCGCTCGCCAGCGTACGCGCAGCTGCGGCAGAGACTTTAATATCTGTGTCCCGAATCGACGCTCTCATTTGCAACGCCGCCATCGCGCAGGTGCCGACCCAGAAGCTCACCGAGGACGGTTTTGAAAGCCAGCTTGGCACCAACCATTACGGTCATTTCCTGCTATGCGGTATGCTGTTTGACCGTATTGAGAAGTCAACGGGCCGGATCGTCGTTGTCGCCAGCCTCGGCTATAACATGGGGATCAAAACAATCCAGTTCGATGATATGAACTGGGACAAAAATTACAGCGCCAATCCTGTCTACAGCCAAAGCAAGCTCGCGCAGATGATGTTTGCTTATGAGTTGCAGGATCGCATCGCTTCAACCGGCAAAGGCGTCGAGGTCTACGTCTGCCATCCGGGATCCTCGGCAACGTCGCTGATCGCCACCAGCGGCAATTGGCTGACCAAACTGCTCTTCAGGCTCATGACCCTCACTCCTATGGTGCAATCCGCTGAAAAGGGTGCCTATCCCGAGGTGATGTGCGCCACTGAGGACGGGCTGGAACAGCGCGCTCTTTATGGTCCCACGGGCAGGATGGAATTCGTGGGACCTGTCGGCCGTGGCACACTCAACCCCCATGCCTATGACAAGCCAGTCATGGAAAGGCTGTGGACAGCATCTGAAGAGGCGACCGGCTTCAATTGGGCGTTCTGACTGACGCCGGGTGAGACGTGTTCAATTGAGCCTCGCCGCTGCGAACATTTGCGCGCTCCGATGCTTCGGTGATTTTGGGATCGAAATCAGTTTCGCCACTCATTGCCATAGCTCTGGATCAAATCGGTGAACAGCAGGTGCCGCTCGCCGACATGGTTCTTAAACCGATCTCTTAAGGTCAGAACCCATTGATTTCCGAGGTGTGGCGTGATTCACGGTTCGAAAAACGAGCGGTTTCATGTCTTATCTCTTCTGGCTAAGCGACGCGCAGATGGCGCGCCTTGAGCCCTATTTCCCGAAGTCCCACGGTAAGCCGCGCGTCGATGACCGGCGTGTGCTGAGCGGGATTATCTTCATCAATCGCAATGGGTTGCGGTGGCGCGATGCACCTGCGGAATACGGTCCGCACAAGACTCTGTATAACCGCTGGAAGCGATGGAGCGACAAGGGCGTCTTTGCACGCATCATGGTTGGCCTGGCCGCCGAGCACGGCGAGAAAAAGACGGCCATGATCGACGCGACGTATCTGAAGGCACACCGGACCGCGACCAGCCTGGCCGCGAAAAAGGGGGGCGTAGCCGCCTGATCGGGCGCACCAAAGGCGGCATGAACACCAGGCTGCATGCCATCTGCGACAGCCAGGGACGTCCGCTTGACCTCTTCGTCACCGCCGGACAGGTCAGCGACTACATTGGCGCACGGGCATAGCTGGGCGGCTTGCCAAAGATCGATTGGCTGCTGGGCGACCGTGGCTATGATGCGGACTGGTTCCGGGAAGCGTTGAAAGACAAGGGGATACGCGCCTGCATCCCGGGCCGGAAACAGCGCAAGACGCCCGTGAAATACGACAAGCGCCGATACAAACGCCGCAACCGCATCGAGATCATGTTCGGTAGGCTCAAGGATTGGCGGCGCGTGGCGACCCGATACGACAGGTGAACCGCCCCGGGTTTACCGGAGAGTAAAACTCTCAAAAGGTGAGCCTCATGACAGACAAGAAACACACCACGAGCTACACGGCCGAGTTCCGCGCGCGCGGTGTTCGGCTTTTCCGCGAACATCGTTCTGAATACAGCAGCGACAGTGCTGCCTACCGGGCAATTGCCTCGAAGCTGGGCTGTTCGTCTTTCAGCCTGCGGGACTGGTGTCGGCACGCCGCGCGTGATGCAGCGCATTGCGCAGGGCCAATGTGCGATGGGCTGTCAGTTCCATGACGAGACGGTCGGAGAGCGGCTTGAGGCCGTCATCCTCTTCCTCCTCGACGTCGCGGGCGGGTGCGATGGGATCATCCGCGTCGTCGATGGTCGGCGCTTCGGACGCGACATCGCCGAGGTCCTCCACCTCTTCCACAGGCTCATCCTCGGGCCGCACATAGCCACGCTCGACGCGCAGCCGCCCGGAGCTGTCGATGCTGACGAAGGCCCCGGCCAGCGCCAGATCCTCGGACTCGAACCGGATCGGACGCGCCTCGAGTGCCTCCATCGCCTCTTCGATTTCGCCCAGCCGGGTATCGACGTCGTCGGGCAGCTCGTCGACTTCTGCGTGCTCGGCCTCGAGCGCGTCGTATTCGGCCTTCAGCGACTGGTAGCGGGTCTCCTCCTCGTCGCTCATCGGCACCGCCTAGCCATGAATGCGACGCATACCGAAGGTGTGGCCATAGGGGAACTCGGTGTCGACCTCGACCCATCTCCAGCCTTCGGCGCGGACGACCTCGGCGTCCTCCGCCAGTTTCTCTCGCACCATCACGTCGAGCAGACTGGCATCCTGCAGCCAGCCGCCATCGTCCTGCTGGAACAGATCGCGCAGGATCTCGCCCTCGGCCTCGACGTAATCGTCGAGCCCGACAAACTGCGCCCGCTTGTCCGAGGCCCGCACCGCACCTTCGGTCAGCATGCGGCGGATCTCGTAGGGCTGCCGAGAATAGTGCCGCTGCAGCGCCTCCCAGACCTGCTCCTGCCGCGCGTGATCGGGGTTGACCGTGAAGGCCATCAGCTGGTCGAGCGTCATTTCCTCCTCGGCATAGGCGTCGAGCAGAGACGGCGCGACGGCGGCGAGCTTCAGCCGCTGCTTGACGACGCTGGCCGAGACGAAGAAGGCCGCGGCGATCTCCTCCTCGGTGCGGCCTTTCTCGCGCATCGCCTGGAAGGCGCGGAACTGGTCGAGCGGGTGCAGCGGCGCGCGCTGGATGTTCTCGGCCAGGCTGTCTTCTTCAGCGAGCCCATCCATGCGGACGATGCAGGGCACAAGTGCTGTCTTGTTCATGCGTTTCTGTTTGACAAGCAGCTCCAGCGCGCGAAACCGCCGTCCGCCGGCGGGGATCGTGTACATGCCGGTCTCGGCGCCGCTGTCGTCCAGCATGGGCCGCACGGTGATGGAACTGAGCAGCGTCCGCAGCGCGATGTCCTCGGCCAGTTCCTCGATCGACACGCCCGCTTTGACGTGGCGCACGTTCGACTGGCTCAGCATCAGCTTGTTGAAGGGAATGTCGCGCGAGGTGCTAAGGGTGATTTTTTGTTACTTGGTCATCGGGATATCTCCGCGACAGGCCAGCCGGGAGCCTCTCTCCCGACCTCCAAACCCGTCACGGAAAATCCGGAACCCCTCTGTCTCTTGAGGCACCGCAAAGCTCATATGGACTTGCAAAGCAATCCATATGATCTTATATCATCAGTCAAACTAGGAAGGAGCGCCAACACATGGAAAACGTTGTTCTGGAACGTCCTGCGCCGGATCGCCAGGGGGTCGCGCTCAAGGCCTTCACGCGGATCGCGGACGCCTGGTCACTCACCTTGCGGGAGGCCGCGGCGCTGGCGGATATGTCGGAATCCACCTGGAAACGGGCCAAGAAGCCTGATTTTGCCGGAGATCTGACGCGCGACCAGATGCTGCGCCTGTCCGCGCTCATCGGCCTCTACAAGTCGCTCGAGCTCTATTTCAATGAGCCGATCTCGCGCGACTGGGTGAAGCTGCCCAACCGGGGTCCGGAGTTCGACGGCGTGCGTCCCGTGGACGCGATGATCGAGGGAGGATTGCCCAAGATCCTGCGCGTGCGGGGATATGTCGATGCGCTGCGGGGCGGGCTTTGAGGATCACGTCGGTCAATGACCGCGCCCTTGTCAGGCTGATTTCCGAGACCCATCACAAGCCCCCAGTGCTGCGTGGGCTGGTCGACAGCGACGAGGAGGCCGCGGTTCTCGCCGAGATCGAAGGCGAGACCAGTGCCCGCCTGATCGCGGAGCGCGAGGGCAGCCCCTCGCTCGATCGCCGCGAACTCGCCTTCGCGCGGCGGTCCCATGCCCTGACCCTTTACGGTCAGAGCCATATCAACGCGGCCTTCACCTACACGAGGCCCAAGGGCAACCGGTTCAACACTGGCGACCGCGGTGCGTGGTACTGCGCCTGGAACATGCTGACGAGCGCGCAGGAAGTTGGGTTTCACCGGACCCGTGAATTGGGCTTCATCGGCCGCTACGAGGACGAGACACGCTACGTCGAGTTGCTGGCGGATTTCATCGGGGATTTCCCGGATCTGCACGGAGAGGGGCACACCGCACTCGATCCGGCCCCCGAGCGGGGCTACCCGGCCGGGCAGCGCCTTGCCGCGGATCTGAGGGCAGAGGGGCATCGCGGGCTGATCTACCCATCCGTGCGTCACCCGGGCGGGCGGTGCTTCGTCGCCTTCGATCCCGGGATCATCCAGAATGTCCGCCCGGGCGCGAGCTGGAAGCTGGTCTGGCAAGGCGCGCCCGAGTTCACGATCGAGGGGTTCTGACGCCCCTCGATATCTTCATGCGACACTTTAGCTCTTGGCATTAAGGCTCTGAGAAAAAATCACCTATCTCAGATCTTCTCCAACAACACCTTCGCCTTCCCCTCCATCACAAGTCGCGCATCCTGCTGCGGCTTCGACCGCGCGACCGCCGTGATCCCTTGCACAAAATCAAACACGCTCTCGGGCGGGCGGCCTTCCTCGGCCAGCACCGTCTCGACGATCCGCCCCGTCTCCGCCTTCGAGAACCCGCGCTTGCGCAGGAAGTCCTGACGGTCCTCGTCCGACCGCGCGACGATCTTCTCCTGCGCCGCCCGGATACCGTCGATGAAAGGCGCGGGCGAGGACTCGGCGAAGCGGCTGCGCCCGTAGTCGGGGCCGGTGACGGCGCGCAGCTCCGTGCGGCCGTTTGCGACTTCCATGGTCTTAATCTGCTCGGCCCGGTGGTTGGTCAGCCCGTATTGCAGGTTGATCCCCGCCAGCGGCGCGGGCAGCTGCCGCAGATAGGCGGCAGGGAGCCGAGCCAGGCTTCGACCGCATTGGTCGTCTCAGCGATGCAGGTGAAGTCGCGGCCCTGGATGACCTTTTCGACAAGACGCAGCTTTTCGTCGGCAAGCCGCGGGTCGGCGTCCCAGACCGTGACCGTCGCGGTGACATAGGCTTCGCCAATCAGATCGGAGCCTAGTTCCTGTAAGGCTGCATCGGCATCCATCGCCTTGTTGTGGGCATCAGTATCGAGAAGGGCCGAAGTCTCGTTCGTCATGATCTCCTTGAGGATGGCAGCGATGGATTTACGCTTGGCAAACCATTGACGTCGGATCTTGGCGAGGAGCCGCGCGGCGTGGGTCTTGTCGAGCATGATCGCGCGGGTTGACCAGCGATAGGGGAAGGCCAGCCGGTTGAGGTCATCAAGGATGGCGTCACGCCCGGCATCGATAATTTGGGTATTCATGAGAAAACCTCCGCGACGGGCGGTCAGGAGCCTCTCTCTCGACCTTCAAACCCGTCACGGGAACAGCCTCCGCTCTCTCCCTCCGATTGCTTTGGGGTGATGAACGCTTCTCCACGGAGCTCTGTTGCTTGGGGCGGTCGTCCGATGCTTGTATACAAATTTCGGACAGGTCACTTCC
>Ga0207878_100361_pt1 | contig 18491 bp, 16 predicted proteins | sample LinPmetageLP41_FD_184053 | JGI IMG/M metagenome (GOLD analysis project Ga0207878, IMG submission 184053) | Marine viral communities from the Pacific Ocean - LP-41 (SPAdes) | ecosystem: Environmental > Aquatic > Marine > Oceanic | place: Pacific Ocean | collected 2010-08-27 | reverse complement strand
ACACCATCCGCCCCGGTGTCATCCGCACTACTATCCACGCCAGCGGCGGCAACCCGGACAAACCCGACGTGGCCGGTAGTGTGATCCCCATGGGCCGCATCGGTGAGCCGGAAGAGATCGCCAACGGCATTCTATGGCTGGCCGAGGCGGGGTTTACGACGGGCGCCCTGGTCGACATCGACGGCGGTGTTTAGTCCTCCATCGATTGGCTGCGCGTCGCCCAGGCGGCGTTGAATCCAGCTTCGCGATGCTCATTGAAGAACCCTCAACTGCGCTCGCTTAGCTGGATTCGCCTTGCCTGAGGCTAGCTCGCTCAATCGCTCGGGTGTTGGGCTGTAAGCCAAAGAACTAGGTACTCTACCTTTCGTAGCTCGTAGCTCGTAGCTCGTAGCTCGTAGCTCGTAGCTCGTAGCTCGTAGCTCGTAGCTCGTAGCTCGTAGCTCGTAGCTCGTAGCTCGTAGCTCGTAGCTCGTAGCTCGTAGCTCGTAGCCGGGATTGTCTTTCTTCCAGCTTCCAGGCGCGTAGCGCCGCTCTTACAACTTACGACTCCCCGAAGGGCCCATGACCAAAGTCGATTTCTACATCCTGCCCGATACCACGCTGGAAGCCCGGCTCAATTTCGCCTGCCGTCTGGCGGAGACGATCTATCGCAAGGGCTATCAGCTGCATATCCATACCCAGGATGAATCGATGGCGCGAGAGCTGGACGAGCTGCTGTGGACGTTCCGGGAAGATAGTTACGTCCCCCACCGGGTGGCGGGTGACGCCATGGACCCGGCGCCGCCGGTGACGATCGGCTGGGAAGCCGTGCCCGAGCCCGGCGTGCAGGCGATGCTCAACCTGAACGACGAGATCCCCGAGTGGTTCTCCCGGCTGGAACGGGTGGCCGAGATCATCAACCAGCATCAGGACGTGCTGCGCACCAAGCGCGCCTGCTGGAAGACTTACAAGGATCGGGGTTATCGCGTCGAGGCGCATAAGCTCTAGGGAAACACTGCATAAATGTCTGCGCGGGCAAATCGCTTCGTTGTGCGGTGCGCGGAATCCTCACCTATACCCCATAGGCTCCGGTTCCTGTGCTCCGTACGCCTTGCGCTTTACTCCGCTCGTCGATTTATTCAGTGCCTCCTTGCAAAAGTGCCTGAACTCGCCAACTTTTCGCAACGGTGCCGTTAAACAGAGTCCGGCGGCCTCCCGCCATGACGCCGCCTGCCGCCAAAGGGTATAATCCACGCCATTTTCGCTACGCCGTACCTCGCCTTTAGCAAGCCGGGTGCGCCGCGTGTCGTCGCCACTCATTGCCGAGCCCGATAGCCGCCATGGACAAGACCTACCAACCCGATCAGATCGAAACCCGCTGGTATGAAAGCTGGGAAGCCGATAACCGCTTCGCGCCGAGCGGAGAAGGCGAGCCCTTCTCGATCATGATTCCGCCGCCCAACGTGACCGGCAGCCTGCACATGGGTCACGCGTTCCAGGACACGATCATGGATACGCTGGTGCGCTGGAAGCGCATGCGCGGCAACAACACGCTGTGGCAGGTCGGCACCGATCATGCCGGCATCGCCACGCAGATGCTGGTGGAGCGCAAGCTGGCGGCGGAAACCGGCCAGACACGCCACGATCTGGGTCGCGAGGCGTTCATCGACAAGATCTGGGAGTGGAAGGAGGAGTCCGGCGGGCACATTACCCGCCAGCTGCGGCGCATGGGCGCCAGTGTCGACTGGAGCCGCGAACGCTTCACCATGGACGACGGCTTCTACAAGGCGGTGCAGGAAGTCTTCGTGCGCCTGCATGACGAGGGGCTGATCTATCGCGGCAAGCGCCTGGTCAACTGGGACCCGACGCTGCACACGGCGATCTCCGATCTGGAGGTGGAAAACCGCGAACAGCAGGGCCAGTTCTGGCACTTCCGCTATCCGCTGGCCGATGGCGTCAGGACCGCCGACGGCAAGGATTACCTCGTCGTCGCCACCACCCGCCCGGAGACGCTGCTCGGCGATACCGGCGTGGCGGTCAACCCGGAAGATCCGCGCTACGCCTCGCTGATCGGCAAGTTCATCGAGCTGCCGCTGGTCGGCCGCCGCATTCCGATCATTGCCGACGAACACGCCGACATGGAGAAGGGCTCGGGCTGCGTCAAGATCACCCCGGCCCACGACTTCAACGACTATGAAGTCGGCAAGCGCCATGATCATGCGCTGATCAACATCTTCTCGAAAGACGCAACCATTCTCGAGCGCGCCGAGGTGTTCGATCTGCAAGGGCGGCCGCTGCCCGATATCGACGATACCCTGCCCGCCGCCTACGCCGGCCTGAATCGCTACGTCGCGCGGGAGCGCATCGTCGCCGACATGGAGGCCGCCGGCCTGCTCGAGCAGATCGAGACGGTCACCAACACCCTGCCCTACGGCGATCGCTCCGGCGACGTCATCGAGCCGCTGCTGACCGACCAATGGTTCGTCGCCGTCGAAAAGCTGGCCAAGCCGGCCATCGAGGCGGTGGAAAACGGCGATATCGAGTTCGTGCCCAAGAACTACGAAAACATGTATTTCGCCTGGATGCGCGACCTGCAGGACTGGTGCATCTCCCGCCAGCTGTGGTGGGGACATCGTATTCCGGCCTGGTACGACACCGACGGCAAGGTGTTCGTGGCACGCACCGAGCAGGAAGCGCGCGAGAAATACGACATTGCCGCCGACGTGACGCTGACCCAGGACAACGACGTGCTCGATACCTGGTTCAGCTCTGGCCTGTGGACGTTCGGCACCCTGGGCTGGCCGGACAAGACCCCGGAACTCGAGACCTTCCACTCCACCAGCGTGCTGGTGACGGGTTTCGACATCATCTTCTTCTGGGTCGCGCGGATGATCATGCTGACCGGTCACTTCACCGGCGAGGTGCCGTTCAAGACCGTCTACGTGCACGGCCTGGTGCGCGACGCCCAGGGCCAGAAGATGTCGAAGTCCAAGGGCAACGTACTCGACCCCATCGACCTGATCGACGGCATCGACCTGGAAACCCTGGTCGCCAAGCGTACCGGCAACATGATGCAGCCGCAGAAGGCCCGTGCGATCGAAAAAGCGACTCGCAGCGAATTCCCGGACGGTATCGAGGCGCACGGCACCGATGCGCTGCGCTACACCTTCCTGTCGCTGGCGACCACCGGGCGCGACGTCAAGTTCGACATGGGCCGCCTCGACGGCTACCGCAACTTCTGCAACAAGCTGTGGAACGCCTCGCGCTACGTGCTGATGAACACAGAAGACCAGGATCTCGGCGCTGAACTTGAAAGCAGCAGTAGCGAGAACGTCGAGCTGTCATTGGCCGATCGCTGGATCATCTCCCGCCTGCAACAGACCGAAGCTCAAGTCACCAAGGCGCTCGAAGAGTATCGCTTCGACCTCGCCTCCCAGGCGCTCTACGACTTCGTCTGGAACGAATACTGCGACTGGTATCTGGAGCTTTCCAAGCCGGTGCTGTGGGACGAGAATGCCTCGCTTGAGGCCAAGCGCGGCACCCGCCGCACGCTGGTCCGCGTGCTCGAGGTCATCCTGCGTCTCGCTCACCCGATGATGCCGTTCATCTCCGAGGAGATCTGGCAGCGCGTCGCCCCGCTGGCGAGTGCCCTTTCTGAAACGAACGGCGCAACATCTGAAGGCCAGAGCCTGATGACGCAGCCGTGGCCGCAAGCGGATGCCTCACGCATCGACGAGCAGTCGATTCGCGACATCGAATGGCTCAAGGGCGTGATCGTCGCGGTGCGTAATATCCGCGCCGAGATGAACATCGCCCCCGGCAAGCCGCTGGATGTGCTGCTGACCAAGGGTGACGCCGGCGATCGCGATCGCCTCGAGGCCAACCGCCTGTTCCTGTCGAAACTCGCCAAGCTCGGGAGCGTGGCCTGGCTCGACGACCCGGCACAGGCGCCGCTATCGGCGACTCAACGGGTCGGCGATATGGAAGTGCTGGTGCCTATGGCCGATCTGATCGACAAGGACGCCGAACTGCAGCGCCTCGCCAAGGAGATCGACAAGCAGGACAAGCTGATCGTCGGCATCGAGAAGAAGCTCGGCAATGAAAGCTTCACTGCCAAGGCGCCGGAGGCGGTCGTCGAGAAGGAACGCGGCAAACTCAAGGAGTATCTGGCGGCGCGTCAAGTGCTGGTCGGGCAGCGGGCCAAGATCATGGATTTGTAAGCAGCACGCCACGCGATGGCTGTCCCTCCAGGACGGCGCTGCGCCCAGGGATGAACCTGGGCGCGAGTCGCCCGCCATCGTGTGGCTCGCTCAGCCAGCGTGGCTATTGCGCTTGTCGCTGCCGCGCCAGCACTCTTCAATCCCAAGCCCCGTCAATCCCAAGCCCCCGTCAATCGCACGCCCCGTCAATCCAAAGTCCCCGCCCCCCGCCAAGCCCCATCCCAGGCCTTGCATGCATTCGATTCCCGCTCACGGCCGCTTGCGCTCAAGCCTCGCTGGTTTCCAGTGCGCGCTCGACCCCTTGCACCAGACGCTCCGCATTATCCGATGCCGTCTTGTCCGTGCACCCTTCGGTCACCATTCGGTCGCGTCCCGTGTCCTTGGCGGCATAGAGCCGGCGATCGGCCAATTCGATCAGATCTTGCAGCTGTGACTCCTCGTTCGACGTCGCGATGCCCATCGAGAGTGTCACCGGCAGATTGATATCATCGAACCGACAAGGATGAAGCGCCAGCCGTTTGCGGATCCGCGTGACTGCCGCGATGGCATCGTGCTTGCTCGTATCGGGCAATAGCAACAGGAACTCTTCGCCTCCGACTCGCCCAACGCTATCTTCATCACGTAGCGACTGCCGCAGCAGACGAGCCAAGTGACGAAGCACGGCGTCACCCGCAGTGTGGCCGTGATTGTCGTTGATGTTCTTGAAGTGATCGGCGTCCACCAGCACGACGACGAAATCACGCTGGGCTCTCCAGCAGAACGAGGCACGCTCGAAGATGGCGCGGCGATTGAGCACGCGAGTCAGGGAATCATGCATGGCATCACGTCGATAGCGATATTCATGGCGATCGGTGATCGCCAACATACGCAGGATCACTACGCACAGCATGACGAAGACCAGCCCCAGCCCCAAATTGGAGAGCAGCATATCGACCGTCGACAACGGTCTGGCCGTATCATGCAGGGAAGGTAGATGAAGCACGCCAAAAGACAGCATGATCAAGCAACCGGTAGCCAAGATCTTGGTGCGTCTTCTGAGATCGGCAAGCATCAGCTCGACTTCGGCGAACAACAGGTAGTAGATCAAGCTGGATGAGTCAGCAGTGATGGCAACACCGGTGATGACGAAGACCAGGAAAGTAGATAACTTGATCGTCAGTGCCGTTGCCACGTACAGGCGGCGATGCAATATCAGGGCCAGCGCATAACTCGCCAGACAGAGCAGGTTGAGCTCCCCCAGCAGGGGGCGATCGACGAGATACAGCAGCGGCGCTACTGCCAGTTGCAGACAGAGCGCCAGCAGATAGATTTCAGCCATGATTTCGAAGCTGCGCCGACGCTCCGCAGGGAGAGAATCAGGGGCCTCGGTGCATTTCTGCCAAAACTCGGTACCTTTCTGGCAGACAGAGAGAAACAAGCTGCGCATTGGCGACTCATTATTGTGATTGGTATGACCCGTATTTGCAGGGGGACTCTTCGTAGGCCTGGCTTGGTCGACACGCCAATCACCCAAGCTGCGGGCTGGCACTGTACCGATAAGCACAGTACCGGGAAGCACAGTACCGGGAAGAGAGTGGCCGAGTATCACTGCTTTTGACAAAAAATAACATTGTCTAAACTGCGCTTGGCATTGTAGTCCATGACTTACAATTCGCTAACCACTTCCTATGGCCGTGAATCAGGACGAATTCTGGTAGCCTAGACGCGCCGACACGGCACTGGACCTTGGGCAATACGGAAACTTCCTATGCGTTTTCTGCATAACGACGATCTGGGCAAACTGCTGCTACGACTGTGTGTTGGTGCTCTGATCCTGCTTCACGGCATCAGCAAGCTGATGGACCCCACGAGTCTCAACGGTATTGCCCAGCAACTGTCGGGGATGGGCCTGCCGTCGTTCGTCGCCTATGGCGTGCTGATTGGCGAGATCGTCGCACCGCTGATGGCCATCGTCGGTTGGCAGGTGCGGATTGGCGGGCTATTGATGGCAGTCAACATGGTCGTGGCGCTGATTCTCGTCCATACCTCCCAATTATGGACACTCAACAGCCAGGGCGGCTGGACGCTGGAACTGCAGGGTATGTTCCTGTTCGGTGCACTGGCGATCATGTTCCTGGGAAGCGGACGCATGGCAGCCAGACCCGACTGACGAGTCGCGCCGGCAATCTCATTCGATCTTCAAGTCCGCCAGCCGCTGTGCCAGCAGCTCGGGGAAGCGCTTGAACCAACGCTGGTTGAGCGGCGAAGGATGAGGTAACGGCGCGAGAACGAAGCGCTTGGTCTCCCCATCGTCCAGCGTCAGCTGGGTGACATGCGTCGCCGTGAAGCGGTCCTCTCGCGACCAGAAGGCCTCCAGCGCATCCCGGACCTCCCGGGACTGCCCGATACCGAACCAGAGAAACGCCTCTCGCCCCAGCGTGATCACCCGGTCACCGTCCCATTGTCGAGTCAGCAGGGCCGCCACCAACGGCTGGAAGCGGCGCTTTACGGCCATGGACCAGGCCTTGTTGCCCACCGGCTTGTAGGGAACGGTATTGATCCAGAACAGGTCGTCCCCCACCGTCAGTGACGCCTCGAAGTCCGGGAGCGGTTGTCCGTGACGGTGACGATAGAGCGCCTCCCGTACCTTTTGTCCGCCAGCGCCGACGAACGGCAACCCCACTTCGACTTCCTTCTTGCCGGGGTCCCGCCCGAACACGGCGAGCCTGGCGTTTTTGGGCCCGAGGCTGACGATCGGTGCCAACGGATCGCGATCGAACTGGCGATAGACATCGCCATCCAGCCGATCGAGTTCGGCGGCTTCCCGGCGCATGGCCTTGTCGATCCCGGCCGGCAGGGATTGAGCTTGATGATTCATGCGCTGTCCTTAGCCATCAATAGTCCTTAGCCATCAATAGTCCTTAGCCAACAGTCCTGGCCATCAATAAATACTGGCCCTGAATAGACCGACCATCGACCTGCCGGCCTTCAGTTCCATGGCGCGTTGAGTACCAGCACTCCGGCGTTCAGATAGGCCGCGAAACCGGCCCACGCCAGATAAGGCAACAGCAAGCCGGCAGCGAGGGGTGAATAGCGCGAGAAGGTCACGATCGTCCAGACGACCAACCCCCACAGCAGAAGCAGATCGAGGAGGCCGACCAGCATCCAGTGGGCCGCGAAGAACAGCCACGACCAGAGGCCGTTGGCGATCAGTTGCAGCACGAAAGGCAGCAGCGCCTTTCCGCGTTCGCCGCGCGGCGCGACCAGCGTCACCTTCCAGGCCGCAACGGCCATCATCAGATACAGCAGCGTCCAGGCGACGGGGAACAGCCAGTCGGGCGGCGTCAGTGGCGGTTTGGCAAGCGCGGCGTACCACTCGCCGGGCGGGGCCAGAATGCCGCTGCTGGCAGCGATTGCCACCAGCAGCAGCCAGCCGCAGAAGAGACGACTCGAGCGACTCACGGCAATTACCAGCTACCCGTGTTTTCCATCGAGGCCCACGGTTCCTGCGGCGCCAGCGCGTCGCCTTTCTGCAGCAGTTCGATGGAGATGCCGTCCGGCGAACGCACGAAGGCCATGTGGCCGTCTCGCGGCGGACGATTGATGGTGACGCCACCCGCCTGCAATTTCTCGCACAGCGCGTAGATGTCGTCGACCCGATAGGCCAGATGGCCGAAGTTGCGCCCCCCCGTGTACTCTTCCGGGTCCCAGTTGTAGGTCAGTTCGACCATCGGCGACTGCTCGGCCTTGGCGCGCGGCGTGTCGTTGGGCGTTGCCAGAAATACCAGCGTGAAGCGCCCTTTCTCGCTCTCCTTGCGCGAGACTTCCTGCAGTCCCAGCAGATCGCAGTAGAAGTGCAGCGAGGCGTCGAGATCGGCGACGCGAACCATCGTGTGCAAATATTCCATGACATCTTCCTGATTCGTCAAAACGTTGAACCATTCTATGGTAGACCACGACCGACGTTCGGTGAATCGTGGACCGGCCTACCGCCTATCTCGCCATCGGCGAACGCTCCGCAAGGCAGACGAAAAGGCCCGACATCATCGATATCGGGCCTTCGACGTCATGGCGACCGGAACACCAGATGTTCAGAAACGCGTTGCCACGTACTGACCGATCGCCTGCTGAGCCTCTTTGAGCGACTGCTGCTTGCGATCCTCGCCCATATTCAAGCCTTCCGCGTAGATCGTGTGCACGTCCTCAATACCCATCAGGCGAAGCATGTGCTTGAGATGCGGAGTCTGGGAGTCCATCTCGGTGCCGGCGTACATACCGCCACGCGCCGCCAGAATCAGACCGGACTTGCCCTCGAGCAGCCCCACCGGCCCGTTGGCGGTGTACTGGAAGGTCTTGCCGGCACGCAGGATGCGATCGAACCAGGACTTGAGCTGGCTGGGGATCCCCAGATTGTAGAGCGGCACGGCCAGCACCACCACGTCACTGGCTTCCACTTCCGCCAGCAGGTCGTCGGAGATCCGCGCCAGCGCCTGCTGATCGGCGCTGCGTTCGCCGGGCTCGGTCATCCAGCTCGTCATTTCGGCGCCGGTCAGGTGCGGCAGTGCCTGCTCGACCACGTTGCGCTCGACGAGCTCGACATCGCGGCCTTCCAGGGCGGATTTGAAGGATGCTGCCAGCGCGCTGGACTGACCGCCTTCGCCGAACAGGGAACTGGTGATGAGAAGAATGCGCTGCGCCATGAATCTGCCTCCAATGGGGGGTTGCACTTCAACGAGATGCCGCTACTGACGGCTACATGGGAAGCATTATTCATTGTGGTTTTTGAAATGAAAACCGTGAAATATGGCATGAAACGTTCGACCGCATCGACTTATCCAGTTCCACGCCATGACGGACCCGCCGCCGATAGCCTTCAACGGCTGGCTTCGACGCCTTGCCCGCAGCCGTGAAACTCCCGGTCGCCGTAGCGCAGCGTCACCTTGACCGGCCACGGTTTGCCACTCATGTCGTCGAAGCAGGCGCCGGCCCGCAGATCCAGCTCCATGGGGTATCGGCCGCTGTCGCTGACCAGCACCATGCGCGCCTCGCTTCCGTTCTGGACCGAGGCGACCCGATAGTCGAAGGCATCCTGGGCCTGGCCGTAGTCGGACACCAGCGTCAGCGAATGGCTGTTGCGATCGAGGGACAGGTTCCAGCCGGGTTCGTTGCCGCTGGCGTAGAAAATGCTCTCTGGGTGTTCCTGCCGCGTGGTCGTCTTGCGCTCCTCCGCCAGAGTGCAGACCAGCCGCCCATTGTCGCTCTCGACGCGGGCATCGCGCCCCTGGCGCCAGAACGACAGGCCGCCGAGCTGGTAGCGCGAGCCGGTGCCGACCACGGCACTGGGCAGCTCGGTCTCTCCCAGCGCCGTCCACAGGCGCAGCCGTCGATCGTCGGGCGTGGTCGTCACCAGATCCTGCGAGGGCGTACAGCGCCATGCGGTGAAGGCCTCGCCCCCATCGGCAAAGAAGGCGCTTGGCATCAGCGGCGACTTGAGCGCATCCAGCCCTGACGGCGGCGCGGTGGAAGACACCTCCTGCTGCCCACCGCTAGCGCAGCCCGCGAGCACGAGCGCACCGATCGACACGGCCAACCAACGAACCGATGAACGATGACGATAGAGGGCGCGGCGGTCTTTGCCAGCCTGAAGCGCTTTGGACATGAGCACGATTCCCGAGAGATGTTTGAACACGGATAGCCGTCACAAAAAATCGCCGGGAGCGATTTTTGACGTCGCGCAGCGACGGCCCGGAGGGTGACCACCAGGGATGGCGGGTCACAAAAAAGCGCCGCGAGATCGTCTCGCGGCGCAACGCTCAGCCTAACATGTCAGCGTCATCGGTGGGCCAAACTCACCGGCGGACCGAACCCGGCGGCGGACCCGAACACACGTTGGAAAATCGCTTCACGCATAGCGCTTGCGCAACTCGCGAGCCGCCTCGACCATGTTGGCCAGTGCCGGCTCCACTTCGGCCCAGCCCCGCGTCTTGAGACCGCAATCCGGGTTGACCCAGAGCCGCTCGGCCGGGATCTTTTCCGCGGCCTTGACCATCAGATCGACCATCCAGGCGCGCTCGGGAATGTTCGGCGAGTGGATGTCGTAGACGCCTGGCCCGATCTCGTTGGGGTAATCGAAGTGCTGGAAGGCGTCCAGCAGCTCCATGTCGGAACGCGAGGTCTCGATGGTGATGACATCGGCATCCATGGCGGCGATGGCGCCGATGATGTCGTTGAACTCCGCATAGCACATGTGGGTATGGATCTGCGTCTCGTCGGCAACCGCCGCCGCGCTCAGCTGGAAGCACTCCACCGCCCAGTCGAGATACGCCTGCCACTCGGCCTGACGCAGCGGCAGCCCTTCCCGCAGCGCCGGTTCGTCGATCTGGATGATCGCGATGCCGGCGCGCTCCAGATCGGCGACCTCGTCACGCAGCGCCAGGGCGATCTGGCGGCAGGTGGTGGCGCGGGGCTGGTCGTCACGAACGAAGGACCACTGCAGGATCGTCACCGGCCCGGTGAGCATGCCTTTCATGGGCTTGTCGGTCAGCGACTGGGCGTATTCGCTCCAGCGCACCGTCATCGCTTCAGGCCGCGTCACGTCACCGAAGATCACCGGCGGCTTGACGCAGCGGGAGCCGTAGCTCTGCACCCACCCGTTCTGGGTGAAGGCGAAACCGTCGAGCTGCTCGCCGAAATACTCGACCATGTCGTTACGCTCGGCCTCGCCATGCACCGGCACATCGAGCCCCAGCTGTTGCTGGCGTTCGACCACCAGTGCGATCTCTTCGCGCATGCGGGCTTCGTAATCCGTCGCGTCAAGCTCGCCTCGCTTGAAGTCGCGGCGGGCCGCACGGATTTCCTGCGTCTGCGGAAAGGAGCCGATCGTGGTGGTCGGGAACAGCGGCAGATTCAGTCGCTCACGCTGTGCCGCGGCCCGAACCGTGTAGACGCTGGCGCGACGCGTGTCGGCATCGCCGACCTTCGATAGCCGCTCGGCAACCTGCGGCTTGTGAATGCGCTGTGACTCGCGCCGCGCCGCCAGGGCTCGGCTGGCATCCTCGATACGCTGGCGATCCGCCGCCGTTTCCGTACCGTCGAGCACGTGTGCCAGGGTCACGACTTCATCCAGCTTCTGACGCGCGAACGCCAGCCAGCTCTTCAGCTCCGGATCGAGCCTGGTTTCGTTGTCCAGATCCACCGGCACGTGGAGCAGCGAGCAGCCAGGAGCCAGCCACAGCCGGTCGCCCAGGCGAGATTTGGCATCCTTGAGTTCGCCGGCGAGGCGTTCGAGATCGGCGCGCCAGATGTTGCGGCCGTCGATGCCACCGACGGAAAGTACCTTGTAGGGCGGCAGGCGATCGAGCACAGCCACGAGCTGCTGCGGCGCGCGTACCAGATCCACGTGCAGACCCTCGACCGGCAGCGATACCGCCAGTCCCAGGTTGTCGCCGAGGCCGCCGAAGTAGCTCGCCAGCAGCAGCTTTACCGGGGCCGACTGCAGCTGGTTGTAGGCGGATTCGAACGCGCGCTGCCACTCGCTCGGCAGGTCCTGGACCAGCGCCGGCTCATCCAGTTGCACCCATTCGACACCGGCGTCGGCGAGCCGGCTCAGGATCTGGCCATAGGTCGCGACCAGATCGTCGAGCAACGAAAGGCGTTCGAGCCCCTCGCTCTTGGACTTGGCCAGCCACAGCCAGGTGACGGGGCCGGTCAGCGCCACCTTGACCGGATGACCTTGCGCCTTGGCTTCGGCCACTTCCTCGAACAACCGTTCGCTGGCGATCCGGAACGTCTGCCCTTCGTACAACTCCGGCACCAGATAGTGATAATTGGTATCGAAATATTTGGTCATCTCACAGGCCGGCGCCGGCTCGCCGGACGGCGCGCGACCCCGCGCCATGCGGAAGCTGGTGTCGAGATCGACATCCCCTTCGACGCTGCCGAAGCGCGGCGGCACCGCACCGACCAGCACGGAAACGTTGAGCACCTGATCGTAGAAAGCGAAGTCACCGACGGTGACGACGTCCAGTCCGGCGTCGATCTGGTCCTGCCAGTGCGCGGCGCGCAGCCGAGCACCCTCCTGCTCGAGTCCGTCTCGGTCCAGCTCGCCCTTCCAGTAGGCTTCGACGGCTTTCTTCAATTCGCGATGCGCGCCGATGCGCGGATAGCCCAGAGTGTGTGCCAGGGTGGTCATTTGTGGGGTCTCTCGGAGTTAACGGTTAGAATGGAGAAGATCATGGCTTGGCGGGCAGTCTCTCCGGCAACGCACCTTGAATCAAACGCGTTTATCTAATCCTCAACGTGAGCACAATTCATCACATGCTCGAACTTCGCCATCTCCGCACGCTGATCGCTCTGCGTGACACCGGCTCGCTGGTCGAAGCGGCGGAACGCGTTCACCTGACCCAGTCGGCGCTATCGCACCAGATCAAGGATCTCGAGTCGCGGCTCGGCATGCCGTTGTTTGCCCGCAAGACGCGTCCGGTGTCGTTCACCCGCGCCGGGGAGCGCCTGCTGACCCTGGCCGAGCAGGTGCTGCCCCAGCTGCGTCTGGCGGAGCGCGATCTGGCACGGCTGGCCGGCCATGAACAGGGTCGCCTGCACATGGCGATCGAGTGTCATAGCTGCTTCCAGTGGCTGATGCCGACCATCGATCATTTCCGCGATCACTGGCCGGAGGTGGAAGTCGATATTCCCAGCGGCCAGAACTTCGATCTGCTGCCGGGGCTGACGCGCGAGGCGCTCGATCTGGTCATCACGGACAACCCGGAGCCACTGCCGGGCGTACACTACGCGCCCCTGTTCCGCTACGAAGGCCTGCTTGCCGTTGCCAAGCAGCACGCGCTGGCGACTCGAAGCTGGGTCGAGCCTTCGGACCTCGCCACGGAAACGCTCATCGTCTATCCGGTGGATCACTCCCGTCTGGATGTCTTCACCCAGTTTCTCGATCCTGCCGGCGTACGCCCGCAGGAAATTCGCAGCGCCGAACTCACGGTGATGATGATGCAGCTGGTGGCGAGTGGGCGCGGGGTTTGCGCCCTGCCCAACTGGGCGCTGACGGAGTATCTGGAGCGCGATTACGTCAAGGCGCTGCCGCTGGGCAAGGACGGGGTGTGGAGCACGCTCTACGCGGCGGTGCGGGAGGACAATCTGGAGTTGCCGTGGATGGAGGACTTCATCCGCACCGCAAGGGACACATCGTTTGCGGTACTCAGTGGCGTCAAGCCAGCCGGCACGCCGGAAGACGCCTGACGATCAGGCGTCAACGTCAACGGAAGTTGCGCATGGAACCACCGCGAAAGATCGTCAGACCGTCTCTTCGTCGAATGTCAGCGGCCGGATCGCCTCCCGGCCGTGTAGCGGCAGCAGCAGGCTGAAGCGAGCGCCGCCCAGGCTTTCGCTGCGATCGACCACGACATTGCCGCCGTGCCAGGCCATGATCTTCTGGACGATGGAAAGACCGCCCCGCGCTTTCCAGCGCGCCACCAGTTCGGGCACGCCCTGGCTGGCCGGTTCGGCGACGGGATTGACCCCCGGTGGCGCCAGATCCCGCGCGTGAGGGTCGACCAGCCAGCATGGTGCCTCGAACGGCGCCTGTTCCAGCAGCAGCGCGGCCGGCATCACCGCCAGCGAGGTACCCACGACCAGCAAGGCATCGGCCTCGGCGACGATATCGCAGGCCTCGGCGTAGCGCGGCACGGCTTCGCCGAACCAGACCACGTCAGGGCGCAGCTGGCTGCCCTTATCACACAGATCGCCGATCGCGATGGTGCCATTCGTCGAGGACTCATCCAGCGGATAACGCAGGTTGGCGTCGGCGGATGAACGTGCCAGCAGAATCTCGCCGTGCAGGTGCAACACGTGACGCGAGCCGGCACGTTCATGCAGGTCGTCGATATTCTGAGTAATCACGCTGACTCGAAAGCCTGCCGCCTCGAATTCGGCCAGCGCCCGATGCGCGGCATTGGGCTGCGCTCGACGGGTCTGTTCGCGGCGCTCATCGTAGAAGCGCAGCACGCTTGCCGGATCGCGCGCCCAGGCTTCCGGCGTGGCGACATCCCCGACGCGATGGTTCTCCCATAGGCCGTCGCCATCGCGAAACGTCTTGAGACCGCTTTCGGCGCTGATACCGGCACCGGTCAGCACGACCAGATGGCGGGCGTTGTTCTCGTTCATGGCAACTGGCTCATCCTGATGGTTCATGCATTCGTTATCATCGAGGCTAGCATGCGAGGTGCCAGCCGGCACTCGAGCCAAGCCCTCGCGCCATGCCCTTGAGCTAGGCCCTCGCTCCAAGCCCTTGAGCCAAGCCCTTGAGCCAAGCCCTTGAGATAGCCCGCGCCAACCCCGACAATAGCGCCCTGTCGACTTTCCGGGCCAGCGCCATGACCGCGCCGCTTAGCGTTACTACTGTTACTACCGCTACCGAGCTCGATACCCCGCTGACGGTGATCTATCGCGACGCACGCCTGATCGCCGTGGCCAAGCCGCCCGGCATGCTGGTGCATCGTACGGCGCTGGCCCGCGGCGAAACCCGCTTCGTGCTGCAGACGCTGCGTGATCAGATCGGCCAGCATGTCTATCCGGTTCACCGGCTGGACCGCCCCACCGGCGGCGTGTTGCTGTTCGCGTTGGACAGCGAAGCGGCCGCCGCGCTGAGCCGGGCGTTCACCGAGCAGCAGATGACCAAGCGCTATCTGGCGGTGGTTCGCGGCTGGGGGCCGGAAACGGTCAGTGTCGATGTGCCCTTGCGCGAGGAAGACGGCATTCGACCCAAGACGGAGATGCCGGCGCATCCGGCGTTAACCCATTTCCGGCGCCTGGCGACGGTGGAGATTCCGGTGGCGATCGATCGCTATCCGCAGTCGCGCTATTCGCTGATGGAAGCGCGCCCGGAGACGGGCCGGCGCCATCAGATTCGGCGTCACCTGGCCCACTGTGGATACCCGATCATCAATGATGCCAAGCACGGCAAGGGCATTCACAACCGTTACTTTCGCGATCATCTGGACTGCCCGCATCTGTTGCTGTCGGCGGTCGCGTTGCAATTTCGACATCCGTTCGAGGGCCGCGCGCTGACGCTGGAAGCCGCCCCCGACGATCATTTTTCCGCCCTGCTCACGCGGTTCGGCTGGCAGGCGCATCTGACGCAGAACGGTGCCCGGTGGGAAGATGGCGCCAGCGCTGCTGAGGCTGCCGAACCGATCGACATTCCTTTATGATCGAGAGCCCATGACCGAATTGACCGAGACTCGAGACAACGACGACTACGAGTTCCGCTTCGGCGGCATTCGACGCCTCTACGGCACGCGTGCCGCCAACGCCTTCCGCCGCGCTCATGTGGTGGTGATCGGCGTGGGCGGCGTCGGCAGTTGGAGCGCCGAGGCCTTGGCTCGCTCAGGCATCGGCAAGCTGACGCTGATCGATCTGGATGATGTCTGTGTCTCCAACGTCAATCGTCAGCTTCACGCGCTGGACGGGCAGATCGGCAGACCCAAAGTCGAGGTACTGGCCGAGCGCTGCCGCGCCATCTGGCCGGGTATCGAGATTCACGCCGACGCCGCTTTCATCACCCCGACCAATCTGGCCGAGAGGATTCCGGACGACGCCGATCATGTGATCGATGCCATCGATCACGTCGGTGCCAAGGCCGCGCTGATCCATTACTGCAACCGGCGCAAGCTGCCGATCACCGTCACCGGCGGCGCCGGCGGCCAGAGCGATCCGACCCGCGTTCAAGTGGCGGATCTCACTCGCACCGAGCATGATCCACTGCTGGCCAAGGTGCGCTCGAAACTGCGCCGGGATCATGGTTTTTCGCGCAATCCCAAGCGCCGCTTCGGCGTCGAGTGCGTCTACTCGGACGAACAACTGGTCTATCCCGACGAAGACGGCGAGGTCTGTCTGCAGAAGCCGGCGCCGGGCCAGGCCACGCGGCTCGACTGCGCCGCCGGCTTCGGCGCGGTCAGCGTGGTCACCGGGACCTTCGGTTTCGTTGCGGCCGGCCGCGTGCTGACCCGGCTGGCCGACAGGGCCAAACGTACCGCTGAGGGCATGGAAACACCGGCACGGCAGACTGCGATAGAGGCAAAGATAGAGCCAGAGAAACCAGCCGACACCCAGGGGATTTCATCATGAGCGAGACACACAAACCCGCGCCGGGCATCTATCGGCACTACAAGGGCCAGCTCTACGAAGTCCTGGACGTGGCCCAGCACAGCGAAACCGAAGAGTGGCTGGTGATCTACCGCGCGCTCTACGGCGACTACGGCTTGTGGGTGCGCCCGCTCGCCATGTTCTGCGAGCAGGTCAGCGTCAGCGATGAGCCGGTGGCACGATTCGCGCTGGAGAAGGCGTTTCGCTAATCCGTCAGCGCGATCAGCACTCCGCCTCGCGGCTGTCTGATTGTCGGCAGGACAGGTATAATGCGCCGCTTTCCAAACGACGGCCCGACAACTCACACGGTAGTCTCCACAACAAGGGCCGGCGAATCATTTCCCCCGGGAGGAAGCATGAGCGTACGCGTCGGCGTGATCATGGGTTCAAAGTCGGACTGGTCGACTCTCTGCCATACCGTCGAGACCCTCGAAAAGCTGGGTATCGAGCATGAAACCAAGGTGGTCTCCGCCCACCGCACGCCGGATTTGCTGTTCGAGTACGCCGAAACTGCCGCCGACCGCGGGCTGGAAGTGATCATCGCCGGTGCTGGCGGTGCCGCCCATCTGCCGGGCATGTGCGCTGCCAAGACTCGCTTGCCGGTGCTCGGCGTGCCGGTCAAGTCGAGCACGCTCTCCGGTGTCGACTCGCTGCTTTCCATCGTGCAGATGCCGGCCGGCATTCCCACCGCAACGCTGGCGATCGGCCGCGCCGGGGCGATCAACGCCGCCCTGCTCGCCGCCGCCATGCTGGCCAACCACGATGAGCGTATCCGTGACGCGCTGGAAGCCTACCGCGCCGAACAGACGCGCAAGGTGCTCGACAACCCCGATCCTCGACCCGAAGACCAGGAGTGACCATGCGAATCGGAATCGTCGGCGGCGGCCAGCTCGGCCGCATGCTCGCCCAGGCCGGCGCACCGCTGGACCTGCGCTTCACCTTTCTCGATCCGGGCAGCGAGCCGTGCGCCGCCGCCCACGGTCAGCATCTGCAAGCCGACTGGCAGGATCCGGAGGCGCTGAACACGCTGACTGCGACCTGCGACGCGATCACCTTCGAATTCGAGAACGTGCCGGCGGAGGCCGTAGAGCGCCTGGCCGAACAGCGCCCGGCTTATCCGCCGGCGCAGGCGCTCGCCACGGCGCGGGACCGCTGGCTCGAGAAGTCGCTGTTCCGCTCGTTGGAGATCGACGTGCCGCCGATCGCCAGGATCGACAGCCAAGCGGATATCGATACCGCGGTCAGCGAGATTGGCCTGCCGGTGGTGATCAAGACGCGCACCATGGGCTACGACGGCAAGGGCCAGAAAGTGCTGCGCGAATCGCAAGATGTCGCCGGCACGTTCGACGAGCTGGGCGGCGTGCCGCTGATTCTCGAAGGCTTCATCGATTTCGATCACGAGATCTCGGTGATTGCCGTGCGCAGCCGCGACGGCGAGATTCGCCACTGGCCGGTGGTACGCAACGAGCATCGCCAGGGCATTCTGCACTGCTCGGTGCCGCAGGTGTCTCACCCATTGCAGGCGCAGGCGGAAGATTACGCCAGTCGCGTCATGAACGAGCTCGACTACGTCGGCGTAATGGCGTTCGAATTCTTCGTCACCGCCGCCGGGTTGCTCGCCAACGAGATCGCACCGCGAGTGCACAACTCGGGGCACTGGAGCATCGAAGGCGCGATGACCAGTCAGTTCGAGAATCACGTGCGGGCGATCGCCGGGCTACCGCTGGGCGAGACCGCCCGCCTGACGCCGTGTGCAATGCTTAACGTGATCGGCGCCTCCCCGGATCGGGACGCCGTGCTCGCGCTGCCCGGCACGCGCTGGCACGACTACGGCAAGGCACCCCGCCCCGGCCGCAAGATCGGCCATATCACCGTGCTGGCCGCCGATAACGAGACGCTGAAGACGCGTATCGAAGCCGCCGAAGCGCTACTGGTCAACGATCTCGGCTGAGTTCGAGAAATAAGCAGCACATGAAAAAGCCCCGATGTCAGTGAACTGACATCGGGGCTTTTCGTTACGACGAGAACGGTTTCGCATTCACCCAACCGCTGGATCTTTACTCTTTTTCTGTCGTAAACATGTGCTTCTGCAGATAGTTCTGGATGCCGACCTTGTCGATCAGGCCCAGCTCCGCTTCGAGCTTGTCGATGTGCTCTTCT
>Ga0207878_100360_pt1 | contig 18527 bp, 17 predicted proteins | sample LinPmetageLP41_FD_184053 | JGI IMG/M metagenome (GOLD analysis project Ga0207878, IMG submission 184053) | Marine viral communities from the Pacific Ocean - LP-41 (SPAdes) | ecosystem: Environmental > Aquatic > Marine > Oceanic | place: Pacific Ocean | collected 2010-08-27 | reverse complement strand
GTGAATCGACCCTGTCGTGTGAAGCCGATCAGGCTGATGACGAACATCAGGTGACGAAACCTGAAGAGGAGAATCAGCTTTCAGCGGGGAACGTCGGCTGGATTCGAATGGTGCCCATCTCGTCAGCGCGCGATACCGTGCAGCCGAGATCGTTGACGCGACCATCGGTGAGGCCGTAGACCCAGCCATGAACCGACAGTGGCTGGTTGCGCTCCCAGGCGCGCTGGATGATTTTGGTACGGCACAGATTGGCCACCTGGAGACGAACATTATGTTCGCACATGCGATCGATCTGTTCCTCCAGAGGCAGTGATTCGAGTGTCGGCCGATGCTGCTGGTAAAGCTCGCTGATGCTATTGAGCCAGTAGTCGACGATGCCGTGATCGCCCCCGGTGATCGCCGCCTTGACCCCGCCACAACCATAGTGCCCGACGACCATGATGTGCTGGACCTTGAGCACGTCGACGGCGAACTGGACGACCGACAGCGCATTCATGTCGTTGTGATAGATCAGGTTGGCGACATTGCGGTGAACGAACACCTCGCCAGGCGGCAGGTCGACGATCTGGTTGGCGGGGACACGGCTGTCGGAGCAGCCGATCCAGAGATAGTCGGGATTCTGTTGCTGAGAAAGCTGCGCGAAGAAGTTCGGATCGCGCTGCTGGACCCCATCGGCCCAGCGTCGATTCTGTTCCAGTAGCGTGTTGATATCGCTCATGACAGCACCCTGAGATACGTGAATCGGCAGACGTCTTGTCTCGCCGGCAAAGCAGTGATTCTAGGCTATCCGAGGGGATTTTCGAAGTGTGTACGAATGACAGCCACGACCTCGACCAAGCTGACTATCCGACTCCTGAATCCTAGAAGGGCTTGATTTCAGCAAGCACGAGAATCAGGAACAGCAACACGATGGGTACGGCGCTCATGGCCTGAAAATAAGCCGTTGTGCCGTGATTGCGATGTTCGCGAAATCTCTTGTTTTGTATCTGACACCAGCCGTGAAAGAAGAGCAGGAGCAGAACGAGAACGAGTTTGGCATGAAGCCAGCCGTTTTGTGCGATCCAGCTTCCCCCGAGAAGAACCAGCATCCAGACCCCGACAAAGATCGTGACACCGGCGCCGATAGACATCAGCCGCGATAGATTTTTCTCGGCCGTAATCAAGAGACTATCGTGATGATCATTGCTGGAGCCCTCTTTCGCGCCAGCGTGATGCACGAATAGACGCGGCAGGCTGACCAGACCTGCCAGCCAGATCACCATGAAAGTGATATGAAAGACCTTCAGCCAGACAAGCATTTAACACTCCTGGAATCGTGTTTAGAGCAGTGACACTATCAAAGCGTCCGGAAAACAGGGAAAGAAAGTCGAGAAGCCAGAGCGAGCGGCCGACACGGCTTACTTGTGCCCGCCAGCGAATACGCACGAGTTTCCCGGCCCTTCTCGTGTACTGGACGCCGAGTCATCGGCCACATGTTCGGCCTGGAGCGTGCTGTGCTCGATCTTGAAGTCGTCGCGCAGCATCGTCTGGACGTCGCGACGGATCGCATGACAGTCGGCGTGCGTGCCGACGAGAATATCGCCCGACAGGCAGGCCATGCCCGAAGTAACTTCCCAGACATGCAGATCTTCGACGCCCAGCACACCGGGCACGTTGCGGATGGCTTTATCAAGGGTTTCTGGATGCAGACCCGCAGGGGCAGCTTCCAGAAAGATGCGGCCAGACTCACGTACGAGCCCGATGCCGGCCTTGAGCATCAACCCGGCCACGATCAGCGCGGCCACTGCATCCAGGCGATACCAGCCGGTCCACCAGATGGCAAAGCCCGCAATCGCGGTCGCGATAAAGGCGTAGAGGTCGGTGAGGATATGCTGGAAGCTTCCCTCCACATTCAGGCTTTCGCGGTTGGCCTTGCTCAAGGCCCAGGTCGCACCAAGATTGAACACGACCCCGACAAGCGCCACGACGCCGACAAACAGCCCGTTGACCTGCGGCGGTTCAATCAGGCGCATGACGCCTTCGATGACAAACCACACCGACAGCAATAGCAGCGTGATGCCATTGGCCTGCGCGCTCAGGATTTCTGAACGCTTGAGTCCGAACGTGAAGCGCCCGCTGGCCGGGCGGCTTGCCAGGCGCATGGCTACTAGTGCCAGCGCGATAGCGCCGGCATCGGTGAGCATATGGCCGGCGTCCGCGATCAAGGCCAGCGAATTGACAAGAATACCGACCACAACCTCGGCCACCATAAAAGTAACCAACAGCCCGAGGGCGATATAGAGATAACGTCGATCCGCGTTGGCGGAAATGGCATGGCCATGATCGTGATGGCCATGCCCGTGGTCGTGGCCGTGGTGGCTATGATCATTACTCATAAAAAGCTCCGGTTTCGCAATGCTCGAATGATATACCGCGCCTGCTATCGTCGATCAGATTCATCACTATCATAACCGTAATATAGAGAGTTATTGCGGCGTTACACAATCGCGCTAGCCTGGGCATACCATCAGATATCAAAAAGTTGACCAAATTCCTGGGACAGTCGGCTTAGCCTCATGACTCGAGCTTTTTTATATCGGCCCGATAGGCACCGGCTTTTCCGACAGCGGACCGAGACTGGTATCATCGCGGCATTCTCTTCCCAAGATATTGCTTCAAGGAGTTTCACTGTGGCGAATTACGATTACGATCTCTTCGTGATAGGAGCCGGTTCCGGCGGCGTGCGCGCTGCGCGAACGGCTGCGGCGATTGGGGCAAAAGTCGCGGTTGCCGAGGATCGCTATCTCGGTGGCACCTGCGTCAACGTCGGCTGCGTGCCGAAGAAACTGTATTCCTATGCGGCGCATTTCCATGACGCGTTCGAGGACAGCGCTGGATTTGGCTGGACGATCCCGCAGGCACCATCGTTTGACTGGGCGACACTGCGTGACAACAAGATCGAGGAGATCAAGCGACTCAACGGTATCTATAGCCGATTGCTGGACGGCGCTGGTGTCACGCTGATCAACGGCCGTGCCAAGGTCGTCGATGCCCACGCAGTCGAGATCAACGGCGATCGTATCACCGCCGAGAAGATCCTGGTGGCGGTGGGCGGTTGGCCCTGGACGCCTGAGTTCGAAGGCAGTGAATATGCCGTCAATTCCAACCAGGTATTCGATCTCGACAGCTTTCCCAAGCGCTTCCTGGTGCTGGGTGGTGGCTATATCGCCGTCGAGTTCGCCAGCATCTTCAACGGTCTCGGCGCTGACACGAGCCTGATCTACCGCGGTGAACTGTTCCTGCGTGGATTCGATCGGGAAGTGCGAGAGTTCACCCGCGACGAAATGGTCAAGAAGGGCGTCAATCTTCATTTCAAAACCAATATCGAGCGCATTCGCAAGGTAAAAGGCGGGCTCGAAGTGACGCTGACCAGTGGCGAGCAGTTCGAAGTGGACGCCGTACTTGCCGCCACCGGGAGACGCCCACACCTGGAAGGGCTGGGTCTGGAAGCGCTGGGCGTCGAACTCGCCACCGACGGCACCCTCAAGGTCAACGAGCGTTATGAATCCTCGGTGCCGTCGATTCTCGCCCTGGGCGATGTCACCGGCGGCCCCGAGCTGACGCCGGTCGCGCTCGCCGAAGCGATGCATATGGTTCAGCATCACTTTCCCCAAAACGAGGGCGACAAGCCACCAGGGCCGCTTGATTATCAGAACATCGCGACGGCGGTGTTCTGCCATCCCAATATCGGAACCGTCGGTCTTTCCGAAGAAGAGGCGCGAGAGCGATTCGAGGCCGTGCGTATCTACAGTGCGGATTTCCGTCCGATGAAACACACGCTATCCGGTAGCGACGAGCGTTCCCTGATGAAGCTGGTGGTCGATGACGAAAGCGACCGCGTCGTCGGCGCTCACATGGTAGGCGATGATGCGGGAGAAACCATTCAGGGAATCGCGATCGCCGTGCGTGCCCAGCTGACCAAGACCGATTTCGACGCCACGGTAGGTATTCATCCTACCGCCGCTGAAGAGTTCGTCACCATGCGCAGCGTGACGCGTCGCTGATCGTTGCCGATCGCCGTTCACTAAACGTCACCATGGCCGCTCGCGTGGGCGGCCATTCTCTGATGCCGACGGATTCGACCGAGCAGGAGCAAGCCTAGTCCAAATGAGATCAGGCCAAGGACTGGCCAGTCCTTCCATTGCACATAAGGAGTCGCACCCGTTCGCGGTGTCACCTCGGCGCTGACGGTAGCCACCTGAAATTGAGGGGCACGCTTGAGTACTTTTCCTTCGTAATTGATGGCTGCAGTGACCCCGGTGTTGGTCGCCCTAAGCAGGTCACGTCCGGTTTCGATGGCACGCATGCGTACCATCTGAAAATGCTGGAGAGGGCCGAGCGAGTTGCCGAACCATGCATCATTACTGATATTCACCAGCAACTGCGCTTCGGGCAAAAGTTCAGTGACTTCGGCACCAAAGGTTGCTTCGTAGCAGATGAACGCCCCTACAGGTACCCCTGCCGCTTTCAGGACGTTCGCCTCCCGTCCCGGAGTGAAATCGGACATGGGTGCCCCCAACACGTCGAGAGCTGAGCCTAAAAAGTCCCGGAACGGTACATATTCTCCGAAAGGCACCAGGTGTCGTTTGTAATAGAAGCGCGAGGGATCGGAGAGGCTGACCACCGCGTTATAGGTACGATTGTCCGCCTCGCGTACCGGGACCCCAATCATTAACGAGGTGCCTGCCTGGTCGGCGCGTGTCTCCAGCTCATCGAGATAGGCTTTGGCCTGGTCATACCACATCGGGACTGCCGCTTCTGGCCAGATCACCAGGTCGTCCCCGAGATGCTGTGCCGTAAGTGTCTGATAGCGCTCAAGTGTCGTTTCTCGGTAACTCGGGTCCCATTTCTTGTCTTGCGTGATATTTCCTTGCAATAAGGCCGCATTGACTGGATTAGCGGCTGGCTGCGTCCACTCGCGATCCAGCAGCGGCAAGCTGGCAAAGACAGCGATCAAGATTGCACCGAATACCGCAGCACGGCGAAGGCTTGGACCCAAGATAACCCAGGCGAGCCCGCCGGCGAGCAATGCCACCACCAGGCTCACCCCAAGCACACCGAAGACAGGAGCGATATTGGCGAGTGAGGTGTCGACTTGACTGTAGCCTATAAAGAGCCAGGGAAAGCCGGTCAAGAACCAGGTACGTATCCATTCACTCAGAACCCATGCCGCGGGTAGCCCTATCCAGAGCGTCATTGCATCCATTTCAGGGCATAGTCGGCGCACGAGATACGCGACACCCCATGGAAAGAGGGCGAGCAGCGCGACAAAGCACGCCGTGGCTAATGCCGCCACCACGAGACCATTGCCGTACTGACTGATGCTGACGAAAACCCAGGATACACCGACGCCGAAGTAGCCGAGGCCAAAAAGATAGGCTGACCATAGCGCTTGGCGTCTTGAGGGCTGCGCGGTCAGGGCAAAAAAAACTGCCAGGGCGATTATCCCAAGCCATGCCCAACCCACCGGGGCAAAGGCAAGCGGCAGCCCCCCCCCCGCAAGCAGGGCCAACAGCCCCCTCAGGAGCGGCTTGTGGCGTACGCCAGTGGATAGTCTGGAGGGTAGCGCATCTCTAACACTTGCCATTTTTGTCTCCGAATCCAGGGCTAATTCTGTGACTCATGCTCTTTTTCTTTGTTCAATTAATCATTTATTATGGATACCTTTGCCGATACGATATGCAGCCACTATAATAACTTTATGTACGAGCAGGCTGACATTTTAACTGGGGTTGACTTTCTAAAACGCCTGATAAGACTCGCCGGCTCTGACAATCGTGAATTAGCTACCCTCTTCATTCGAGGGCTGTTTCAAACGGCTCGCAACCATGGGTGAACTAGTATCATGGTCAAGATGCCCCAATATCTGTTTAGATTCATTTTTAAAGACTGCCAGTGCTTGCCCGGATAAACGCATGCCTTCCGGTAGTTTGATACGCATGGCGTCGACTTGCTTATTGTTGACCATGAGCTCGTAATGAAGGTGTGGCCCCGTACTGCGGCCTGTGTTGCCGGAGAGTGCGATTTCTTCTCCACGGGTCACGCGCTCGCCTTCGGATACCAAGCGCTTTGATAAATGCATGTAGCGGGTCTTGTAGCCATTGTCATGTCGGATCACGACATAATTTCCTGCCCCATTTTTCTGATAGGCTGATTTGATGACACGCCCATCTGCTGGGGACTTGATCGAAGTGCCTGTTACTACGGCAAAATCAGTGCCTCTATGCGGACTGACTCGCCCAGTTACTGGGTTCTTGCGCCGCATGTTAAAAGAAGAACTGATTCTGTAATTACCACTGAATGGCTTGCGATTAAAGGCTGGGACGATGCTATACCCCTTCGGGGTATAAAAACGGTTGTCAGCAGGGTTTCGAACAGCAGCCAAATCTACTTTTTTGCCTTCATAGTGAACTGCGAGAACATGCGATTCGGCATTTTGGCCTTCGGTAATATTAGTTTTTACAAGGACTTGAAATTGGTCTCCGTCCCGTACGTCACGGCGGAAGTTAATTCTTTTGGAAAGCAGTGAGCTTAGCCCAGCCACGTCTTCATAAGATAGGCCAGTGGCATTAACCGACTGGGAAAAGGTTCCGTTTACAGTACCTGAGAATAATCGCTCCGCTGTCTGTACCGGGTTGTTAAAGCGCGCAGCCCCGGGGTACGTACTATTATCGTTACGTTCTACCAGGAGGTTGGAAGGGGCGTCTTCGTTTGCTGCCGCAGACTTGATGAGCCTAGCTGGCTCCTGAGCAAGGCTCGTGGAGTTAAAGCGAATTTTGGTATTCGACTTAATGTTAGGTTGCTTCTGAAAATTGCTTGCCTGCTCGGCGCTTCGCATGTTGGCTTCGATAAGGGGCTTACTGCGTTCATCGTCAATCTTTAGAGCAGAGAAGATCCCGCCCACGTCCAAGAATGGAATTACCGCAGCCAAAGCTAAAATCAGGAACTTACAGACACGAGGAAGCGGGTAAAAAAAATTTGACATAGTAACTCGGCGAACGGGTCAAGGGTTGCAGGTGACGACCGTGGCAAATCAGACGACCGCACCTTAACTTAAGCGACACGAGATGCCTACCAAAGTCTTGATCGTAATCAATCGACGCGGACGAGGATCTGTTGTGGAACGTAATCTTGTCCGGAGAGGGTCAGACGCTATTTGCGGCAGAAAATTTCGGCACAGCCAGGGAGAACTGCCGATTTCAGGAGGCCACCGCATGGAACGTCAGGGGGCTGTCGCAGCTGTCGAGCCCGCCCAGGGAAATCAGCAAAGTCGACCGCCGTTGTCTTACGTACTTCGGTTATTTATCCCAAGTGCGTCTGCCTTTGCTGTCGAGCTTCTGGCTCCATCGACGCCAGCCGTTTCAAGATTCCGCAGGCGTTCATCGCCTGCTCGCGTTGGCAGCGCTGACTCAACTCGCCGAGCTGCTGCTTGAGCTGGGTCAATTCCGCGATTCGGATATCGACGTGGGCGATATGCTCGTCCAGCAATTGATTGACGCCGCCGCAACCACTGGCTGGGTGCTCCAGCAGGGCAAAGAGCTTGCGAATTTCGTCATGCGCCATACCCAGGGCTCGGCAATTGCGGATGAAACGCAATCGTTCGAGATGCATAGCACTGTAGTTGCGATAGTTGCCTGAGGTGCGCGATGGCTCCTCCAGCAACCCCTCCTTTTCGTAGTAGCGTACTGTTTCCACCGTGCATTGGGCCGCTTGGGCGAGTTCGCCGATTTTCATGGATCTCTCCGATTTGCTTGACCCTATAGTAGCTACAGGGTGTTGAATGCGCAATACGAGGCGAAATCAGGAGAGATTCATCATGGCAGGCTGCTGCGACCACGATCATCAAAAGAAACCGGGACAGGATGGCCATGACGGACATGTTCACGACCATGCCCACGACCATGCCCACGACCACGGCCATGACCACGACCACGACCACGACCATGCCCACGACCATGCCCACGACCACGACCATGAGCTAGCCATGGACAGCTTGGCGGCGTCGGAGGTGGTCGAAGATGGTATTCGGACCTCTATGCGCATCATGCAAATGGATTGTCCCACTGAAGAAGCGATGATCCGCAAGAAACTGGGCGGTATGGCGGCAGTCAGGAGCATGGATTTCAACCTGATGCAGCGTGTGCTGACGGTTGTGCATGAACCAGAAGCGCTCGAAACGGTGATGGATGCGGTGCGCTCACTCGGTTTCGAGCCCGAGCTGCCGGATGCCAACGGACAGCTTGTCTCAGCCAATGATGAGCAGGGCAAGCCTTGGTGGCCGCTGGCCTTGGCGGGTGTCCTGGCCATTGCCTCGGAAGCGGCCAACTGGATGGGCCAGCCGACCTGGTTGACGGCGGTGCTAGGCATCCTGGCGGTGGCGCTCTCGGGTCTGACGACCTACAAGAAAGGCTGGGTGGCCGTCCGAAACGGCAATTTGAACATTAACGCTCTGATGAGTATTGCCGTGACGGGCGCTATAGTGCTGGGCCAGTGGCCAGAGGCGGCGATGGTGATGGTGCTGTTTACTATCGCCGAGCTGATTGAGGCCAAGTCACTGGACCGGGCGCGTAATGCCATCGAAGGCTTGATGAAACTGGCCCCCGAGACCGCCACCGTGCAGCAGGCGGACGGCACCTGGCTGGAGCTTGCGGCTAACACTATTACCGTGGGCAGTGTGGTCAGGGTCAAGCCGGGCGAGCGCATCGGTCTGGATGGCGAAATCGTCCGGGGTAACTCCAGCGTCAATCAGGCACCGATTACCGGCGAGAGCCTGCCGGTGGACAAGAGTGAGGGCGATGCTGTATTCGCCGGAACGATCAACGAATCCGGTGCCTTCGAGTACCGGGTGACGGCAGCGGCCAGCAACACCACGCTTGCCCGCATTATACACGCGGTGGAAGAGGCACAGGGCGTGAAAGCGCCGACACAGCGTTTCGTCGATCGGTTCACCCGTGTCTATACTCCGATCGTATTGGTAATCGCGCTCGCCGTTGCCGTGCTGCCACCCTTGTTAATGGGGGGGGCCTGGTTTGACTGGATTTACAAAGCACTAGTGCTGCTGGTGATAGCCTGCCCCTGCGCCCTGGTAATCTCGACCCCGGTCACGGTCGTCAGCGGGTTAGCGACTGCCGCCCGCCACGGCATCCTGGTCAAGGGCGGTGTCTATTTGGAAGAAGGCCGCAAGCTGGCATGGCTGGCGCTCGACAAGACCGGCACCATTACCCATGGCAAACCGGTGCAGACTGACTTTGAACCGCAATCGGGCACGGACGCGGAGCGCAGCCACCGCCTTGCCGCCAGCTTGGCCGGTCGCTCCGACCACCCGGTCTCGCAGGCCATCGCCCGGGCAGCCGAGGGTAAAGAGGGCACGCCGGAGCCTGTCGACGACTTCGAAGCCCTGGCTGGGCGCGGCGTGCGTGGAATGATTGGTGGCGAGACCTACTGGCTGGGCAACCATCGCCTGGTACATGAACTTGAGCGCTGCTCGCCGGCGCTTGAAGCACGGCTGGATCAGTTGGAACGCCAGGGCAAGACGGTGGTGCTGCTGTTCGACAAGCAACAGGTTCTGGCGCTGTTCGCGGTCGCTGACACGGTGAAGGAGAGCAGCCGCGCCGCGATCGCCGATCTGCACCGACTGGGCGTCAAAACCGTGATGCTGACGGGCGACAACCCGCATACCGCCGAGGCCATCGCACAGGAAGTTGGCATCGACCAGGCGCGCGGCAACCTGCTGCCCGCCGACAAACTGAAGGCTGTGGAAAGCTTCTCCACCGACGGCATGGTGGGTATGGTCGGCGATGGCATCAACGATGCGCCGGCACTGGCTCGCGCCGACATCGGCTTTGCCATGGGCGCGATGGGTACCGACACTGCCATCGAGACCGCTGACGTCGCCCTGATGGACGACGACCTGGGTAAAATCCCGAGGTTTGTCCGCCTGTCACAAGCCACGCATTCGTTGCTGGTCCAGAACATCAGCCTGGCTCTGGGTATCAAGACGGTGTTTCTGGTGCTCACCCTGATCGGTCTCGGCACCATGTGGATGGCGGTGTTTGCGGACGTCGGCGCGAGCCTGCTGGTAGTTGGCAACGGATTGAGGCTATTACGGAAGTAATCAGTCTCTCTTGAATTGACATAATTCCTCGACGGTATATACCGTCGAGGAATTAACCTCAACTGGAGAAGCGGTCATGGGTATTTTCGATAGGTTATTGGGCGGTCACCATGGAGGTGGCCATCACGGTGGGGGTCACCATGGGGGCGGTCATCACGGAGGGGGGCACCATGGGGGTGGCCATCACGGTGGGGGTCACCATGGGGGTGGGAGTTATGGCAACGGCGCGCCTCCTGCGGAGAACAACGGTGGCATCGGCTGCCCAAGTTGCGGGACGCTGAATGTCTCTGCAGCGCGCTTCTGCCAGCAGTGTGGTAAGTCCCTCGCTCCCGCTCCATGCACACAATGTGGAGCCTTGCTGCAACCCGGAGCAAAGTTCTGTGGTCAATGCGGGATAACTGTTGCCTGAGTTCGCGGCTCTTTCCCTCGCCCACTCAGTTCCGCTAATCTCACAAATTCATTACTCGCACGCAGTGAATACGAGGAAAATAAAAACGGCGACATCTATCCAGGTAGGATCCGGTTTCAATGACTTAACCCCTATCAGCCTATAAATATTATTTATTGAATTAGCGCGTCGAAATAACCTGTTGTTTGAAAATTGGCCAGCTCGCTGCTATTCTTGATCCCAAATGCGCCATAGCGACGATAACGATGACCAACCCCAACCCGGCATTTACGCCTTCGGCAGACTTGGCAAGGCCTACTGTAGCCGATGCCGTCGTCGGCAAGCCTGGCATGCCTCTGTTCATTCGTAAGCCCACCACGGAAGACGGATGGGGGATCTATGAGTTGATCAAAGCGTGTCCGCCGCTCGATATCAATTCTGGCTATGCCTATCTACTGCTGGCGACACAGTTCCGTGACAGCTGCGCTGTCGCGACCACAGAAGACGGCGAGATCGTCGGATTCGTCTCCGGTTACATCAAGGCGGCAGCCCCCGATATCTACTTTCTATGGCAGGTAGCCGTAGGGGAGAAGGCCCGAGGCACCGGCCTGGCGCGACGTCTAGTGGAGGCCGTGCTGACGCGGCCGGAGCTAGCCGGGTTAAATCATCTGGAAACCACGATCACGCCGGACAATCAGGCCTCCTGGGGCCTGTTTCGGCGGCTTGCCGATCGCTGGCAAGCGCCACTCATCAGTCGTGAATACTTTTCGACCGATCAACTGGGTGGCGAACACGACCCGGAGAATCTTGTCCGGATCGGTCCGTTCGATCCGCAGCGCATTCAAAGCTGATGAAGCCCACTTTTTCACGCGATTCTTTCATCCGGCTCTTTCGCCCGGTTTCTGCTTACGTAGTTGCTTTGCTTACGTATTCGCCCCCCTTTTTCCGTGATAATCACCTTACTATCGATATCCAACCCATTGATACCCACTCATTGATATTTACCCCACTAAGGAGGTTGTATGCAAACCCAGATTTTTGAACGTATGGAGTCGGAAGTTCGTACCTATTCCCGCTCGTTTCCCGTTGTTTTCACCAAGGCGCTAGGTGCTCGTCTGACCGATGAAAACGGTCGCGAATACATCGATTTTCTCGCCGGTGCCGGTACCCTCAACTACGGTCACAATCATCCCAAGCTGCAGGAAGCGCTGGTCGAATACATCACTTCCAACGGCATCGTTCATGGCCTGGATATGTGGTCGACCGCCAAGCGCGACTATCTTGAGACGCTGGAAAAGTTGATCTTCAAGCCGCGCGGGCTGGACTACAAGGTACATTTTCCGGGTCCGACTGGCACCAACGCCACTGAAGCGGCGATTCGTCTGGCTCGTGTGGTCAAGGGCCGTCACAACATCGTTACATTCACCAATGGTTTCCATGGCGTGACCATGGGCGCGTTGGCCACGACCGGTAACCGCAAGTTCCGCGAAGCTACCGGCGGAATTCCCACGCAAGGCGCCAGCTTCCTGCCATTCGACGGCTATCTGGGAGAGGGTGTCGACACCCTCGACTATTTCGAGAAGCTGCTGGGCGACAAATCCGGTGGGCTCGACGTGCCGGCCGGCGTCATCGTCGAGACGGTGCAGGGCGAGGGTGGTATCAATCCGGCCGGTCTGGGTTGGCTGAAGCGGCTGGAAGGTATCTGCCGTGCACACGATATCTTGTTGATCGTCGACGACATCCAGGCGGGTTGCGGTCGGACCGGCAAGTTTTTCAGCTTCGAGCACGCCAACATCGTGCCCGATATCGTGACTAACTCGAAGTCATTATCCGCCTACGGTCTGCCATTCGCTCATGTGCTGATGCGTCCGGAACTGGATCAGTGGAAACCGGGTCAGTACAACGGTACGTTCCGTGGTTTTAACATGGCCTTCGTGACGGCTACCGCTGCGCTCAAGCATTTCTGGAGCGACGACAAGTTCGAGCTCGAGGTGCAGCGCAAAGGCCGTATCGTCGAGGAGCGCTTCGCCAGGATTGCCGCTTCGTTGACCGAGATGGGATATCCGGCGAGCGAGCGCGGCCGCGGGCTGATGCGCGGCATCGATGTACGCGACGGAAGCGTGGCGGACAAGATCACCGCAAAAGCTTTCGAGAACGGCTTGATCATCGAAACAGCCGGTCAGGGCGGTCAGGTCGTCAAATGCCTGTGCCCGTTGGTGATCAGTGACGAAGATCTGCTGGAAGGCCTGGATATTCTGGAACGCAGCGTCAGTGAAGCCTTGTCCTGATAGCAGCCTGACTCAGGAAGGCGGCCCATCACGGGCCGCTTTTCATTCTCTGTATCACCCACCAGGAGTTTAATCGATGATCGTACGTAATCTAGACGAATGCAGGAAAACCGATCGTTTCGTTGAAGCCGAAAACGGCAACTGGGACAGCACACGCTTGATGCTGGCCGAGGATAACTGTGGCTTTTCGTTCAATATCACCCGTATTCATCCGGGCACGGAAACCCACATCCACTACAAGAATCACATCGAAGCGGTATTCTGCTACGAGGGTGAAGGGGAAGTCGAAACCATCGCCGATGGCAAGATTCATACCATCAAGGCGGGCGACATGTACCTGCTGGACCAGCACGACGAGCATTGGCTGCGCGGCAAGGAGAAGGGCATGACCGTTGCCTGTGTCTTCAGCCCCGCACTGACCGGCCGTGAAGTCCATCGCGAAGATGGCTCCTATGCACCGGCGGATGACTGAGTCTTCAATGATTCAGCATTATCCAGACACAAAAAAGACCGCCGAGGCGGTCTTTTTTGTGTGGTTTTTTTGTATTGAGGCGTCGCTCAACCCAACGCGAGCGAGACCAGCGGTTCGGCCATCGGTAGGCGGCTATCCACCGACATCATGAGGCTCAACGCGGTCACCACCATGATTGAGATGCCAAAGACCTTGCGAGCCCAGACACTATCATCGGCGGTTCGATAGCCTTTCAGCGTCACGCTGAGCCAATAACCTCCGCCAGCGACTGCAACGATGGCGTAGGCCCACCCGGTATAGCCAGCGACCGACAGCATGACCGAAGCGATCACGAACAGTGCCGTGTAGATCACGATATGGCGCTTGGCAACGGCGATGCCGCATTTTACCGGCAGCACCGGTATCGATGCCGAGGCATAGTCGTCGAAACGGAAAATGGCGATCGCATAGGAGTGGGGCATCTGCCACATGCTGAAGATGATCAGCAGCAGCAGGGCGCCCAGGTCGAACGTTCCCGTTACCGCACAGTAGCCGATCACCGGCGGCGATGCTCCTGACAGGCTGCCGATCAGCGTGCTATAGACCGAATGCCGTTTGAGGTAAAGGCTGTAGGCACCGACATAGATGGCAAAGCCAAATGCTGCGAATCCCGTGGCCACGGGCGTCGTCATCCATGCCAGCAGGCCGAACCCGACAATCCCCATCAGACAGCCCAGCAGCAGGGCGATCGGAATCGAAATCTCGCCGGTCACCATGGCACGAGACTGGGTACGTGCCATGTAACCATCGATATCGCGGTCGATCACGTTGTTGAAAACGCAGCCGGACGCAACGACCAATGAAGTGCCAAGCACCGTTGCCAGGAATAACCACAGCTCGAAACGGCCACCGGCGGCCAGAAAATAGCCGCCGATGACTGTCACGAGATTACCGAAGATGATACCGGGCTTCGTCAGCGATAGGTAGGCCTTGTATGTCACCTGGCTATCACATCAGGTTGAGGCGCAGATGGTGCATGATCCATAACGAACCCCCGACTATCAGACTCAGAATCACGAGTGTGAAAAAGAAGAACCCTCCGGATTCACGACCCTGTTGCGTTTTCAGTTCAAGATGCATGAAAAGGATCAACTGGACCATGATCTGCAGAACCGCCATGACAATGATCGTGACGATCATGGTCGTGGTACTGAAATCGCCCAACATGACTACGCCGAAGGCCAGCAGCGTCAGCACGATCGAGAGAACCAGTCCAATGATGTAGGACTTGTGGCTGCCATGACTAGCGCCGTCGTGCGAAGTGTGGATATCGCTCATGTCACATGGCTCCCATCAGGTAGACGAAAGTGAATACACAGACCCAGACGATGTCCAGGAAGTGCCAGAACAGGCTGAGACACAACATTCGCGACTTGGTCACGCTGTCTAGCCCGCGCCTGGAGATCTGGACGAACATGATCGCGATCCAGATCAGACCGAATGTCACGTGCAGGCCATGGGTTCCGACCAACGTGAAGAACGCCGACAGGAACGCGCTACGGTCCGGACCCGCGCCTTCAGAGATCAGACTATAGAATTCATAGATCTCCATCGAGATGAACCCGGCACCCAGCAGAAACGTCACTGCCAGCCATTTCAGCACCGCACCTCGGTCACCGGCATTCTGCGCCAGTACCGCCAGGCCGAAAGTGAAACTGCTGATCAACAGCAGGAAGGTCTCGACCATCACGAAGGGCAGGTCGAAAATTTCCTGAGATGTCGGGCCGCCAGCCGTCGCCTTGGCCAGTACGCCGAAGGTCGCGAACAAGATACCGAAGATCACAAGGTCGCTCATCAGGTAAACCCAGAACCCGAAGACCTTCATTGCGCTCGCGTCGTGGTGCTCATGCCCGTCCTGGGCATGAGCGTCATGTTGCTTGATTGTGTCGGTTGCCATGATTAAGCCTGCACCTCCAACCGTTGGTAGTATTCACGTTCGGTCTTTTCGACCTCGGCGGCGCTGACGTGGTAGTCGGTATCGTTATTGAAGATACGGAACATGAACGTCACGAACATGCCGATGGCGCCCAGACCCGCCAGCCACCAGATGTGCCAGATCATCGCAAAGCCAAAGAATAGAGCAAACAGCGATAGTATCGGGCCTTCGGCGGTGTTCCTGGGCATGTGAATGTCCTCGAACTTGGTCGCCAGCTCACGCTTGAAGCCACCCGGTTGCTGCTTCATCTCCCAGTAGCTGTCAATGGAATCGACCTTGGGTAAATAAGCGAAGTTATAGTTCGGGGGCGGAGAAGAGGTTGCCCACTCCAGCGTGCGCCCATCCCACGGGTCGCCGGTCAGATCGCGGTTCTTGTCACGGTCGCGAATGCTGACGACGATCTGGATGGCGATACAGGCAATGCCCGCAGCGATAACCACGGCACCACACCACGCAACAATCATCAGCGGCTGCCATTCGGTCTGCTCGTAGGATTGCATGCGACGCATGGCACCGAAGAAGCTCAGCGCATACAGCGGCATGAAGGCCATGTAGAAACCGATCAGCCAGCACCAGAACGAACGTTTGCCCCATTTTTCGCTCAGGGTGAAACCGAACGCCTTCGGGAACCAATAAGTGAGACCGGCCATCATCCCGAACACCACGCCGCCGATGATGACGTTATGAAAGTGCGCAATGACGAACAGAGTGTTATGAAGCACGAAGTTCGCACCCGGCACCGCCAGCATGACACCAGTCATACCACCTAGGGTGAAGGTGATGATGAAGCCGATGGTCCAGAGCACCGGCGTAGTGAACTGAAGACGCCCACGGTACATGGTGAACAGCCAGTTGAAGATCTTCACCCCGGTCGGGATCGCGATGATCATCGTGGCGATGCCGAAGAAGGAATTGACATCGGCCCCCGCACCCATAGTGAAGAAGTGGTGCAGCCAGACAGTAAACGACAGGAAGGTGATCGCTACGGTCGCCCAGACCATCGTCTTGTAGCCGAACAGGCGCTTCTTGGTAAAAGTCGAAATGACTTCGGAGAAGACACCGAATGCCGGCAGAATCAGGATGTACACCTCTGGATGGCCCCAAGCCCAGATGAGATTGACGTACATCATTATGTTGCCGCCCATGTCATTCGTGAAGAAATGCATGCCTAGGTAACGATCCAGGGTCAGCATGGCAATGGTGGCAGTCAGGATCGGAAACGACAGAATGATCAGCACGTTGGTGCAGAGCGCCGTCCAGGTGAAGATCGGCATGCGAAACAGCGTCATGCCCTTGGTACGCATTCTCAGGATGGTGACGAAGAAGTTGATCCCCGTCAGCGTGGTCCCGATCCCCGATAGCTGCAATGCCCATATCCAGTAATCGACTCCCACACCCGGACTGTATTTGAGCTCCGACAGCGGGGCGTAGGCCAGCCAGCCGGTCTTGGCAAACTCACCGATGACCAGTGACATGTTGACCAGGATCATGCCCACCGCGAACAGCCAGAAGCTCAGGTTGTTCATGAAAGGGAAGGCGACGTCGCGTGCGCCGATCTGCAACGGCACGACCAGGTTCATCAACCCGATGACCATGGGCATCGCCACGAAGAAGATCATGATCACACCGTGAGCGGTAAAGATCTGATCGTAGTGGTCGGGCGGCAGGAACCCCTCGGCACCGCCGGTAGCAAACATCTGCTGGGTACGCATCATTATCGCATCGGCGAAACCGCGGACGAGCATGACCAGGGCCACGAGAAAGTACATCACACCGATCTTCTTGTGATCGATGGACGTTATCCAATCGGTCCAGAGATAGCCCCACTTGCCATAGTAGGTGATCAGACCGAGGATGATGGCACCGATGATGCCGATGGCCGCCGCGGTGACCATGATGATGGGTTGCTCGAATGGAATCGAATCTAAACTGAGTTTTCCGAACATGACGTTACTCCGCTGCCTGCGCACTCATGGGCATTGAAGACTCCCGTGCTTCGTTGTGCTCGCCACGGCTATCAGTACCATCATCAGTACCATCAGAGCCCGCTTTGTAGCTATTGATCAGATCGCCATAGAAATCTGGCGAGACCTGCGAGAAGTATTCCACCGGATTGGCAACCGAAGGCTTCGCGATCTGGTCGTAGTCTTCCGGGAACATCATGGTTTCCGGCGACTGCTTGACCTTGTCGACCCATGCCTGGAAATCCGCATCCGACGTCACGCGCGCGTCGAACAACATTTCCGAGTAACCTTCACCACTGTAGTTGGTCGAACGACCACGAAAGGTGCCAATTTCATTACCTATCAGATAAACGTCGTTGTCCATACCGGCCATGGCGTAGATCTGGCTACCGAGGGTGGGAATCATGAATGAATTCATGACCGTACCCGAGGTCACACGAAAATGGACTGGTTTATCGACGGGAATCGCGATCTCGTTGACCGTCGCGATGCCTTCGTCCGGGTAGATGAACAGCCACTTCCAATCGAGTGAAATTGCATCGATCGTCATGGTTTCATCTTCACTGCCTTCACTGGCGAGAGGTTTGCTTGGATCAAAATAGTGCGACGTCTGCCATGTCAGAATGGCTAGGAAAAAGATGATGACGCACGGAATGGCCCAAACGAAGGCCTCGATGATGTTCGAGTGTTCCCAGTTTGGCGTGTATTTGGCCGCGAGGTTGGTCTCGCGATATTTCCACGCAAACAGGATGGTCATCACGATGACCGGGATCACCACGATCAGCATCAAGCCAAAAGCCGTAATGATCAACGACTTCAGACCCTGACCAACCTGGCCGGTCGGGTCCATCAAAGCTGACCCACAACCACTCAACAATAATGGCGCGGCTAACCACGTCATCGCACTCAAATACTTGAGGGAGTTCCTTTTTCTCATCTCACGACCCCAGTGGAGGAAAGCTTTTCGGCCCTGCAACAATCGGTTGGCGGCCAGCATCGACAAGACGCGCAGTGGCGTACCGAATATCGGACATCGCCGAACGAAGTAGGGATTTCGCGGTCAGCATTGTACCGAAAAAACGGCTTCGAATCAGGCGATGGCAGAAAACTCGTCGCCAGTGTGGCGATTTGTCGCAGACATCGCGGTGCACTTTTTCCTTGTTCCAGCTTCAGCATAGTGCAACTCCATTCTGACATCAGAGGTTTTAATGAATCTCCACCAGTCACATTTTCTTTACGAATTCTAGGCCTCCGCAGATGCGCGAGCCATCATCGGAGAGAAACTAG
>Ga0207878_100359_pt1 | contig 18642 bp, 12 predicted proteins | sample LinPmetageLP41_FD_184053 | JGI IMG/M metagenome (GOLD analysis project Ga0207878, IMG submission 184053) | Marine viral communities from the Pacific Ocean - LP-41 (SPAdes) | ecosystem: Environmental > Aquatic > Marine > Oceanic | place: Pacific Ocean | collected 2010-08-27 | reverse complement strand
CGCCCACGGTACGACCGCCTTCGCGGATCGCGAAGCGCAGGCCGTCTTCCATGGCGATCGGTGCGATCAGCGTCACGACCATCTGGACGTTGTCGCCCGGCATGACCATCTCGACACCTTCCGGCAGCTCACAGGTACCCGTTACGTCGGTGGTACGGAAGTAGAACTGCGGACGATAGCCCTTGAAGAACGGGGTATGACGGCCGCCTTCTTCCTTGGACAGCACGTAGACTTCGGCTTCGAACTTGGTGTGCGGCTTGATGGTGCCCGGCTTGGCCAGAACCTGACCACGCTCGACGTCATCACGCTTGGTACCGCGCAGCAGCGCACCCACGTTCTCGCCAGCACGGCCTTCGTCGAGCAGCTTGCGGAACATTTCGACACCCGTGACGATGGTCTTGGTGGTGTCGTGGATACCAACGATCTCGACTTCATCGCCAGTCTTGACGATGCCGCGCTCGACACGACCGGTCACAACAGTACCGCGACCAGAGATGGAGAACACGTCTTCGATCGGCATCAGGAACGGCTGATCGATGGCACGCTCAGGCTCCGGAATGTACTCATCCAGAGACTTGATCAGGTTGGCAACGGCGGTGGTACCCATGCCGTTGTCATCCTTGCCTTCCAGAGCCATCAGGGCAGAACCGATGATGATCGGCGTGTCGTCGCCCGGGAAGTCGTACTCGCTCAGCAGCTCACGAACTTCCATCTCGACCAGCTCGAGCAGTTCTTCGTCATCGACCATGTCAGCCTTGTTCAGGAACACGACGATGTACGGAACGCCAACCTGACGCGAAAGCAGGATGTGCTCACGAGTCTGCGGCATCGGGCCATCGGCAGCGGAACAGACCAGGATCGCGCCGTCCATCTGGGCAGCACCGGTGATCATGTTCTTGACGTAGTCAGCGTGTCCCGGGCAGTCGACGTGCGCGTAGTGGCGAACTTCCGACTGATACTCGACGTGAGCGGTCGCGATGGTGATACCACGCTCACGCTCTTCAGGAGCATTGTCGATAGAGTCGAACTGGCGCCACTCACCACCGAAAACTTCGGCAGAAACACGAGTCAGAGCTGCTGTCAGGGTCGTTTTACCGTGGTCAACGTGACCAATGGTGCCTACGTTGACATGCGGTTTGGAGCGTTCAAATTTTGCCTTAGCCACTGCTATAACCTCTTTACGTTAGCTAACGGTTAACCGTTCTGATTGATGACGGCATCAACTACGCTGGATGGCGCCTCTTCGTAATTCGCAAACTCCATGGTGTAGCTTGCGCGTCCCTGGGTCTGAGAACGCAGATCGGTCGCATAACCGAACATCTCAGCCAACGGAACCGTGGCGCGAATGACCTTACCCATAGAGGAGTCATCCATGCCCTGGACAAGGCCACGGCGGCGGTTGAGGTCACCCATCACATCACCCATGAAATCTTCAGGGGTCACGACTTCGACCTTCATCACCGGCTCGAGCAACACGGCCTTAGCCTTGCGAGCACCTTCTTTGATCGCCATGGAAGAGGCGACTTTGAACGCGGTCTCGTTAGAGTCCACGTCATGGTAGGAACCATCAAACAGCGTCACTTTGACGTCGATCATCGGATAACCCGCGATCACGCCATTCTTGAGCTGCTCGTAAGCCCCCTTTTCGACGGCCGGCACGTACTCTTTCGGCACCGCACCACCGACGATGGCGGACGTGAACTTGAAAGTCATGTCCTCGTCATCGCCCTTGTCTTCGGCCGTCAGCGGCTCAATGCGCAACCAGACGTGACCGTACTGGCCGCGACCACCTGACTGACGAACGAACTTGCCTTCCTGCTCCACCGACTGGCGGATCGTTTCACGGTAGGCAACCTGCGGCTTGCCAATGTTGGCCTCGACCTTGAACTCGCGACGCATGCGGTCGACGAGAATGTCGAGGTGCAACTCGCCCATGCCTGAGATGATGGTCTGACCGGACTCTTCGTCGGTCTGGACACGGAAAGACGGATCTTCCTGTGCCAGCTTACCCAGAGCCACACCCATCTTCTCCTGGTCAGGCTTGGACTTCGGCTCGACAGCGACCGAGATCACCGGCTCCGGAAACTCCATGCGCTCAAGAACGATCTTGTCGTTCAGGTCACACAGCGTGTCGCCAGTCGTGACGTCTTTCAGGCCGATACACGCGGCGATGTCGCCCGCGTAGACTTCCTTGATCTCTTCACGTGAGTTGGCGTGCATCTGCACGATACGACCAACACGCTCTTTCTTCGACTTCACGGAGTTGAAGATGCTGTCGCCGGACTTCAGAACGCCCGAGTAGACGCGCATGAAAGTCAGCGTACCCACGAACGGATCGGTCGCGATCTTGAACGCCAGCGCCGAGAAAGGCGCGCTGTCGTCGGCTTCACGCGTTGCGACAGTACCGTCCTTGTCATCCAGCTCACCTTCGATCGCCTTGACTTCGGTCGGCGACGGCAGGTACTCGATGACACAGTCCAGAACGGCCTGAACACCCTTGTTCTTGAACGCCGAACCACAGGTCACGAGAACGATCTCGTTAGCCAGGGTACGCGCCCGCAGGCCAGCCTTGATTTCCGCTTCCGAGAGCTCGACCCCTTCGAGGTACTTGTCCATCAGCTCTTCGTTGGCTTCAGCCGCGGCTTCGACCATCTGTTCGCGATACTTTTCAGCGGTTTCCTGCAGGTCGGCCGGAATATCGACCAACTCGTAGTTCATGCCGAAGTTTTCTTCGTCCCAGAGGATAGCCTTCATCTTGATGAGGTCGACCACACCCTTGAACTCGTCTTCCGCACCCCAGTTGATCTGGATCGGAACGACGTTGGCGCCCAGGCGGTCCTTCAGCTGATCGATGACCATGAAGAAGTCAGCGCCGGCACGGTCCATCTTATTGACGAATACCATGCGCGGAACTTCGTACTTGTTGGCCTGACGCCAGACGGTTTCCGTCTGCGGCTGTACACCGGAGGAACCGCACAGCACGACAACCGCACCATCCAGTACGCGCAGCGAACGTTCGACTTCGATCGTGAAGTCGACGTGTCCCGGCGTATCGATGATGTTGATTCGATGTTCGTCGAACTGCTTGCTCATGCCCTGCCAGAAGCAGGTAGTCGCAGCGGAGGTGATCGTGATGCCACGCTCCTGCTCCTGCTCCATCCAGTCCATGACGGCAGCGCCCTCATGAACTTCACCGACCTTGTGGGACAGGCCGGTATAGAACAGGACACGCTCGGTAGTCGTAGTCTTGCCAGCGTCGACGTGGGCAACGATACCGATATTGCGATAACGCTTGAGTGGTGTCTTTCGTGCCACGATGGAAGTCCCCGTTGTTTAGAAGCGGTAGTGAGAGAAGGCCTTGTTGGCATCTGCCATGCGGTGCACGTCTTCACGCTTCTTCACAGCAGCACCCTTGCCTTCCGCGGCGTCAAGCATTTCGCCAGCAAGACGTTGGGCCATGGTCTTTTCGCCGCGGCTACGGGCCGCGTCGGCCAGCCAGCGCATGGCCAGCGCATGGCGGCGTGACGGGCGAACTTCCACCGGAACCTGGTAAGTCGCACCGCCAACGCGGCGAGACTTGACCTCGACCATCGGCTGGATGGCTTCCAGCGCTTTTTCAAAGATGTCCAGCGGCGCTTCGCTACTACGCTCGGCAACCCTGTCCAGCGCACCATAGACGATGCGCTCAGCTACGGACTTCTTGCCGCTGATCATCAGGTGGTTCATGAACTTGGCTAGGCGCTCACTTCCGAACTTGGGATCGGGAAGGATCTCGCGCTTAGCGACAACTCTTCTTCTTGGCATGATAAGCCCTCTCGTTAAGGGTCGTTCAGGTAAACCCGGCATGCGCATCGCTGATTAGCGGAAGCGGCCGACCTTACTCTTATCTGACCGATGATGGATGGTGGTAGCGTCCGAAATCAGGACTTGGGACGCTTGGTGCCGTACTTGGAACGGCCCTGCCGACGATTCTGAACACCGGAGGTGTCGAGGGCGCCGCGGACGGTGTGATAACGCACACCCGGCAAATCCTTGACGCGGCCGCCACGAATCAGGACCACGGAGTGTTCCTGCAGGTTGTGGCCTTCGCCGCCGATGTAAGAACTGACTTCAAAACCGTTGGTCAGACGCACACGACACACCTTACGCAGCGCCGAGTTCGGCTTCTTGGGCGTAGTGGTGTAGACGCGGGTACAGACCCCACGGCGTTGCGGACAGGCCTGCAGCGCCGGCACGTCGCTGGTGACGACAGGGCGCTTGCGCGGCTTGCGCACGAGCTGGTTGATCGTTGCCATATTGTTTAGCTGACTCCAATGGGTTGCCTTGCCTTATGCCTGGGTCGTCGCGCATAAATCTGTGCGTCGAGCGGTTGCACCTCCCCTGCATAAAGGCTGCGCATTCTAATCAGTTGCCATGAGTTCCGTCAAGACCGCTCACCCCGAGGGATGAGCGGTCCGAGGTCATGACTCAGAGATCGTCGTCCTCGGTATCGAGTGCAGTGAGCTGGGCACCCAGCTCCTGCTCGACATCGAATGCCGACGGTTGCAGCGTGCGCCCGGTTTCCTCGCGCTTGCGACGCCGTTCGTCATGGTGGGCAAGACCCGTACCGGCCGGGATCAGACGCCCCACCACCACATTTTCCTTCAGACCGCGTAGATAATCGCGCTTGCCGGTTACCGCCGCTTCGGTCAATACGCGGGTCGTTTCCTGGAACGATGCCGCCGAAATGAACGACTCGGTCGCCAACGACGCCTTGGTGATACCCAGCAGCAAACGCTGGTACTTGGCCGGGAACTTCTCTGTTGTCTCGAGACGCGAATTCTCTTCGAGCACGCGCGCCAGCTCCACCTGGTCCCCAGGGATGAACGTCGAATCGCCGGATTCGGTGATCTCGACCTTACGCAGCATCTGACGCACGATGACTTCGATATGCTTGTCGTTGATGCTGACGCCCTGCAGACGGTAGACGTCCTGGATCTCAACAGTAATGTACTTGGCCAACTCCGCCACACCCAGCAGACGCAGAATGTCGTGCGGGTTGCTCGGGCCATCGGAAATGACCTCGCCCTTCTCGACCGTCTCGCCTTCGAATACGCCGATCTGACGCCATTTCGGGATCAGCATCTCCAACGGGTCGCCCTCTTTCGGCGTGATCGTCAGACGACGTTTACCCTTGGTTTCCTTACCGAAACTGATGGTACCGTTGATCTCGGCGAGGATCGACGGTTCCTTCGGCTTACGTGCCTCGAACAGGTCGGCGACACGCGGCAGACCACCGGTGATGTCCTTGTTGCCTGACGCCTCCAGCGGAATACGCGCAATGACCTCACCCACGCCGATCTCGGTGCCGTTCTCCGCAGCGACGATAGCGCGACCCGGCAGCAGATACTGCACCGGCGTATTGGAGCCCGGCAGTGTCACGTGCTGACCGTCTTCGCCCACCAGCATGATCATCGGGCGCTTGTCGCGGCCGGAGGCCGGGCGAGCCGCTGCCTCGATCACTTCGATGTTCGACAAGCCAGTCATCTCGTCGACCGTACGCGTCATGGTCAGACCTTCGGTCATGTCCGTGAACTGTACCTTGCCCTGAACTTCGGCGACGACCGGGTGAGTGTGCGGATCCCACTTGGCGACGACCTGCCCGCCTTCAACCTCATCGCCGTCCTTGACCGACAACTCGGCGCCGTAGGGCAGCTTGTAGTACTCACGCTCACGACCCTGATCGTCAGTGACTGCCATCGCGCTGGAACGAGACACCACGATCAGCTTGCCATCGGCCCGCTCGACGGACTTGATGTTGTGCAGACGTACACTACCGCCATGCTTGACCTGGATGCTGTCGACAGCCGAAGCACGCGATGCCGCGCCACCGATGTGGAACGTACGCATGGTCAACTGGGTACCTGGCTCACCAATCGACTGGGCGGCGATAACGCCGACCGCTTCACCGATGTTGACCTGATGGCCGCGGGCCAGATCACGACCGTAACAGCACGAGCAGACGCCGTGAGACGTCTTGCAGCTGATCGGGCTGCGCACGATGATCTCGTCGACACCCATGGTGTCGAGTTCTTCGCACCAGGCTTCGTCGAGCAACGTGCCGCGAGCGATCAGCACCTCTTCGGTCTGCGGGTCGATGACATCCTTTGCCACGACACGGCCCAGCACGCGCTGCGCCAGTGACACGATGACGTCACCACCTTCGATCACCGGATGCAGGGTCAGACCCTGATCCGTGCCGCAGTCGATTTCGGTAATCACCAGATCCTGGGCCACGTCGACCAGACGCCGGGTCAGATAACCGGAGTTGGCGGTCTTCAATGCCGTATCCGCCAAGCCCTTACGTGCGCCGTGCGTAGAGATGAAGTACTGAAGTACGTTCAAGCCTTCGCGGAAGTTAGCAGTGATCGGCGTCTCGATGATAGAGCCATCCGGCTTTGCCATCAGGCCACGCATACCGGCCAGCTGACGAATCTGGGCCGCACTACCACGGGCACCGGAATCGGCCATGATGAAGACACTGTTGAAGGAGTCCTGTTCGACTTCGTTGCCGTCGCGATCGGTCACGGTCTCCTTCGAGATCACCGCCATCATCGCCTTGGCTACCTTGTCGTTGGCCTTGGACCAGATATCGATGACCTTGTTGTACTTCTCGCCCGCGGTCACCAGACCGGAGGAGAACTGATCTTCGATCTCCTTGACCTCATCCTCGGCCGCATCGACGATCTCGGCCTTGGCATCCGGAATGACGAAGTCATTGACGCCGATGGAGGCACCGGACCACGTCGCCATACGAAACCCGGTATACATCAGCTGGTCGGCGAAGATGACCGCGTCCTTCAAACCGGTGCGCCGGTACACTTCGTTGATCAGACCGGAAATCGCCTTCTTCTTCATCGGACGATCGACGAGTTCGAACGGCATCCCTTTGGGCAGAATGCGGAACAGCAACGCACGGCCGACAGTCGTATCCTTGATCGAGACGGTCTCGGTCAGTTCGGTGACCTCACCATCCTTCTCGTCGGACAGCCACTCGGTCAGGCGAACCTTGACCCGCGCGTGCATCGAGACATTCTGGGTCGAGAAAGCGCGATCCAGCTCGTTGAGGTTGGCAAATGCCTTGCCTTCACCCTTGGCGTTGATGCGTTCGCGGGTCATGTAGTAAAGACCCAGCACAACGTCCTGGGACGGCACGATGATCGGTTCGCCATTGGCCGGTGACAGCACGTTATTGGTCGACATCATCAGCGTGCGCGCTTCGAGCTGCGATTCCAGCGTCAGCGGCACGTGAACGGCCATCTGGTCACCGTCGAAGTCGGCATTGTAGGCCGCACACACCAGCGGGTGCAGCTGAATCGCCTTGCCTTCGATCAGCAGCGGCTCAAACGCCTGGATGCCGAGACGGTGAAGCGTCGGGGCACGGTTGAGCAGCACCGGGTGCTCGCGAATGACATCGGCGAGAATGTCCCACACTTCCGGCAGCTCGCGCTCGACCATCTTCTTGGCGGCCTTGATCGTGGACGCCTGACCACTGCCCTGAAGCTTGGAGTAGATGAACGGCTTGAACAGCTCGAGCGCCATCTTCTTGGGCAGACCGCACTGATGCAGACGCAGAGTCGGACCCACGGTGATCACCGAACGGCCAGAATAATCGACACGCTTGCCCAGCAGGTTCTGACGGAAACGTCCCTGCTTGCCCTTGATCATGTCGGCCAGCGACTTCAGCGGACGCTTGTTGGAACCAGTGATGGCTCGACCGCGACGACCGTTGTCGAGCAGAGCGTCGACCGACTCCTGCAGCATTCGTTTCTCGTTGCGCACGATGATGTCCGGCGCGTTGAGGTCGAGCAGCCGCTTCAAACGGTTGTTGCGGTTGATCACGCGGCGGTACAGATCGTTGAGATCCGAGGTGGCGAACCGGCCACCGTCCAGCGGCACCAGCGGGCGCAGGTCCGGCGGCAGTACCGGCAGCACTTCCATTACCATCCACGCTGGCGCATTGCCGGACTTGTAGAAGGCTTCCATCAGCTTCAGGCGTTTGGAAAGCTTCTTGATCTTGGTCTCGGAATTGGTCTGCGGGATCTCTTCACGCAGACGACCGATCTCTTCCTCCAGATCGATATCCCTGAGCAACGCCTGAACGGCTTCGGCGCCCATGCGCGCATCGAAGTCATCGCCGAACTCTTCCAGGGCCTCGAAATACTGTTCATCGTTGAGCAGCTGACCACGCTCGAGCGTGGTCATGCCCGGATCGATGACAACGAACGATTCGAAGTAGAGCACACGCTCGATGTCACGCAGAGTCATGTCCAGGAACATGCCGATACGCGACGGCAGCGATTTCAGGAACCAGATGTGAGCGACCGGTGAGGCCAGCTCGATATGACCCATGCGCTCACGGCGAACCGCTGCCTTGGTGACCTCGACGCCGCACTTCTCGCAGATGATGCCGCGATGTTTCATGCGCTTGTACTTACCGCACAAGCACTCGTAATCCTTGACCGGCCCGAAGATCTTGGCGCAGAAAAGTCCGTCGCGTTCAGGCTTGAACGTACGGTAGTTGATGGTCTCCGGCTTCTTGACTTCGCCGTATGACCAGGAGCGAATCATCTCGGGCGAGGCAAGCGTGATCTTGATCGCCTCGAACTCTTCAGATTGCGCCTGTGACTTGAGGACTTTCACCAAATCTTTCATGGGATCGCTCCGTTGCGGAGTTGTCATGAGCGGGGCCGCGAATCACTCGCACGCCCCGCAAACCGTCGCTATCGATCGACTGTGCCGGTCTTAGCTTTCCAATTCGATATCGATACCCAGCGAGCGGATTTCCTTCACCAGCACATTGAAGGATTCCGGCATACCGGCCTGCATGGTGTGGTCGCCGTCCACGATGCTCTTGTACATCTTGGTACGACCCTCGACATCATCCGACTTGACGGTGAGCATCTCCTGCAGGGTGTAGGCGGCGCCGTACGCCTCGAGTGCCCACACTTCCATCTCACCGAAACGCTGCCCACCGAACTGCGCTTTACCACCCAGCGGCTGCTGCGTGACCAGCGAGTAGGAGCCGGTAGAACGTGCGTGCATCTTGTCGTCGACCAAGTGGTTGAGCTTCAACATGTACATGTAGCCCACGGTCACCGGACGATCGAACGACTCACCGGTACGGCCGTCGTAAAGCGTCATCTGGCCGGAATCCGGCAGATCGGCGAGCTTCAGCAGATGCTTGATCTCGTGCTCCTTGGCACCGTCGAAGACCGGCGTTGCAATCGGCACGCCGCCGCGCAGATTCTTGGCCAGAGTGATGATTTCGTCGTCGGTCAGGGAGTCGATATCTTCCTGACGTGCGCCCTCGGTGTTGTAGACCTGCTTGAGAAATTCGCGGATCTCGCCAACCTGCTGCTCACGCGCATCACGCAACATCCGGTCGATCTTGACGCCGAGACCGTGAGCGGCCATGCCCAGGTGAGTCTCGAGAATCTGACCGACGTTCATGCGCGAGGGTACACCCAACGGATTGAGCACCACATCGACCGGCACGCCGTTGTCATCGAACGGCATGTCCTCGATCGGCATGATCGCGGAAATGACACCCTTGTTACCGTGACGGCCAGCCATCTTGTCGCCCGGCTGGATACGACGTCTGACTGCCAGGTAAACCTTGACGATCTTGAGCACGCCCGGCGCCAGATCGTCGCCCTGGGTCAGCTTGCGTTTCTTGTCTTCGAAACGCTCGTCCATCTCCTTGCGACGATTTTCCAGCTGCTCATCGGCCTGAGCCAGTAGCTCGTTGAGAGTATCGTTCTGCATGCGCAGCTTGAACCACTGCTGGCGCGGCAGCTCGTCGAGATACTCCTCGCTTAACACGTCGCCCTTCTTGAGCGCCGGGCCACCGTGGATTGCCTCGCCATTCAATGCGCGCTTGAGACGCTCGAACGTCGCGTCTTCAGCGATACGATAAGTCTCCTGCAGGTCGCGACGCACCTCGTCGAGCTGCTGCTGCTCGATGGCCAGCGCACGCGAATCTTTCTCGACCCCATCGCGGGTGAACACCTGAACGTCAATGATGGTGCCACGGATGCCGGTGGGCGCACGCAGGGAGGTATCCTTCACATCGGACGCCTTCTCACCAAAGATCGCACGCAGTAGCTTCTCTTCCGGCGTCAGTTGGGTCTCGCCCTTGGGCGTGACCTTGCCGACCAGGATATCGCCGGCGCCGACTTCGGCACCGATATAGACCACCCCGGCTTCGTCCAGCTTACCCAATGCCGATTCGCCCACATTGGGAATATCGGACGTGATCTCTTCCGCACCTAGCTTGGTGTCGCGAGAGACGCAGGTCAGCTCCTGGATATGGATCGTGGTGAAACGATCGTCCTCGACTACACCCTCGGAAACGAGGATGGAATCCTCGAAGTTGTAGCCATTCCACGGCATGAACGCGAGACGCATATTCTGCCCCAGCGCCAGATCGCCCATGTCGACAGACGGGCCATCGGCCAGGATGTCGCCACGTGCTACCTGATCACCAGGACGCACGATCGGGCGCTGGTTCTGGCAGGTGTTCTGGTTCGAACGCACGTATTTGGTCAGGTTGTAGATATCGACGCCGGCTTCACCGCCGATGATCTCGTCTTCGTTGATCCGCACCACGACGCGCTTGGCATCGACCGAGTCGATCACGCCACCGCGACGGGCCACGGCGCAGACGCCGGAATCACGGGCGACGAAGCGCTCCATGCCGGTACCCACGAGCGGCTTGTCGGCACGCAGGGTCGGCACCGCCTGACGCTGCATGTTCGAGCCCATCAGGGCGCGGTTGGCGTCATCGTGCTCGAGGAACGGAATCAGCGCGGCAGCCACGGACACCACCTGACGCGGGGAAACGTCCATCAGGGTGACCTTGTCCGGTGCCGTAAAGGTGGTTTCACCCTTGTGACGAACCTGAACCAGATCGTCGATCAGCTTGTTGCCCTCGTCGACCGTCGCCGAAGCCTGGGCGATGATGAAGTCGCCTTCCTCAATCGCCGACAGATGCACGATCTCGTCGGTCAGCTGACGATCCACGACCTTGCGATACGGAGTCTCGAGGAAACCGTAACTATTGGTTCTGGAGTAGGTCGCCAACGAGTTGATCAGACCGATGTTCGGGCCTTCCGGCGTCTCGATCGGACACAGACGACCATAGTGTGTGGCATGAACGTCCCGCACTTCGAAACCGGCGCGCTCACGGGTCAGACCGCCTGGCCCAAGCGCGGAGACACGGCGCTTGTGGGTGACCTCTGAAAGCGGATTGTTCTGGTCCATGAACTGGGATAGCTGCGAGGAGCCGAAGAACTCCTTCACTGCCGCGGCTACCGGCTTGGCGTTAATCAGGTCCTGCGGCATCAGGCCTTCGCTCTCCGCCATGGAGAGACGCTCCTTGACCGCACGCTCCACGCGCACCAGACCGACGCGGAACTGGTTTTCCGCCATTTCGCCGACACAACGGATGCGACGGTTGCCCAGGTGATCGATATCGTCGACTTCACCGAAGCCATTACGGATGTTGATCAGCTCTTTGAGGACATCGAGGATGTCCTGATTGTCGAGCACGTCGGAGCCGGTATCGCCCTCACGACGCAAACGACGGTTGAACTTCATCCGACCGACGCCAGACAAATCGTAGCGATCTTCGCTGAAGAACAGGTTATGGAACAGCGTCTCGGCAGCTTCCTTGGTCGGCGGCTCACCAGGACGCATCATGCGGTAGATCTCGACCAGCGCTTCCAGCGTGGAACGCGTGGTATCGACTTTTAGCGTATCGGAGATGAACGAGCCGGCGTCGAGATCGTTGGTGTAAAGCGTTTCCAGCTTGGTAACACCGCCCTCTCCCAGCTTCTCGACCAGTTCCGGCGTCAGTTCGGTGTTGCACTCACAGATCAACTCACCGGTCTTGACGTCGACCTGATCCTTGGCCAGCGTCTTGCCAAACAGATACTCCAGGGGCACCTGCAGACGCTCGATCCCGGCACTTTCCAACTGACGGATGTGCTTCTGGGTAATCCGGCGGCCTTCTTCGACGATAACGCCACCGTCATTGTCCTTGATGTCGAAAGTCGCGGTTTCACCACGCAACCGTGACGGCACCAGCTCGGCGAAAACGCCGTCGCTCTCGATATGAAACGTGCTGGTATCGAAGAACGTCTCGAGGATCTGCTCGGCATTCATGCAAAGCGCACGCATCAGAACGGTAGCCGGCAGTTTGCGGCGACGGTCGATACGCACGAAGACGTTGTCTTTCGGATCGAACTCGAAATCCAGCCAGGAACCGCGGTAAGGAATGATACGCGCGGAATAAAGCAGCTTCCCAGAGGAGTGGCTCTTGCCCTTGTCGTGATCGAAGAACACGCCCGGTGAACGGTGGAGCTGGGAGACGATGACGCGCTCGGTACCATTGACGACGAAGGTACCGTTTTCGGTCATCAGGGGGATTTCCCCCATGTAGACTTCCTGCTCCTTGATGTCCTTGATGGCCTTGTTCGACGACTCTTTGTCGTAGATGATCAAGCGCACCTTGACTCGCAGTGGCGCCGAATAGGTCACCCCGCGAAGCTGGCACTCCTTGACGTCGAAGCCCGGTGTGCCAAAGCGATAACTGACATACTCGAGCGCCGCGTTGCCTGAAAAACTCTCGATCGGGAATACGGACTTGAAAGCCGCATGAAGACCGCTCTCGAGACGCTCTTCCGGCGCCCGGTCCTGCTGGAGAAAGTCGTAGTAGGAATCAAGCTGGATGGCCAGCAGGTAGGGCACATCCATTACTTGAGGCAGTTTGCCGAAATCCTTGCGGATGCGTTTTTTCTCAGTGTATGAGTAAGCCATCTGTATTCCCCAGCTTGTTCACCATGGGTGACCGGTGCGTGTTCGGCGCTCCCTAACGCGGGTTGACCCCGTTAGGCGCTGACGGCAAGCTTCCCGAACAAGGGAGCTCGCCGTCGGAATTCGTCTAGTGGCTACAATCCTGATGTCGGGGCCGACCCTCGATCAGGCGTACTAACGCCAGGCTAGCAAAAACAGAAAAAGGCCGGCAGCGGGCATGCCCGCCGCCAGCCGTGGCGCTTACACAGCGCGTGAAGCCGTGAGCACGGAGTTACTTGAGCTCCACAGAAGCGCCGGCTTCTTCCAACTTCTTCTTGGCTTCTTCAGCGTCGTCCTTGGACAGACCTTCCTTGATAGTTGCCGGAGCGCCGTCGACGGCACCCTTGGCTTCTTTCAGGCCAAGACCCGTAATCTCGCGGACGACCTTGATGACGTTGACCTTCTTGTCACCGGCAGCGGTCAGAACCACAGAAAACTCGGTCTGTTCTTCGGCTTCCGCCGCGTCACCGCCACCCGGGCCAGCGACAACAGCCGCAGCAGCAGAAACGCCGAACTTCTCTTCCATTGCGGAGACCAGTTCCGCAACTTCCATGACGGACATTTCGGCAACGGCGTTGATGATGTCTTCTTGAGAAAGTGCCATGTTTCAGATTCCTAAACTTTGCGGAGCCCCAGCCGGCGTCGGCCAAGTGCTCGTTGATTCATTAGTCGACTCAGTCTACGCGAACAGACCACCTATCAGGCGGCTTCTTCCTGCTTCTGATCGCGAACAGCTGCAAGTGTACGAACCAGCTTGCCGGCAGAAGCTTCCTTCATGACGGACATCAGCTTGGCGATCGCTTCATCGTAAGTCGGCAGCGTAGCCAGACGGTCGATATCAGCAGCCGGGATCATCTCCCCTTCGTAAGCCAGCGCCTTGACTTCAAATTCCTTCTGCGACTTGACGAACTCCTTGAACAACCGCGCAGCAGCGCCGGGATGCTCGTAGGAGAAGGCCAACAGCGTAGGGCCTGAGAAAGTCTCGTTCAGGCACTCCCATGAAGTCCCTGACAGCGCGCGACGTGCCAGCGTGTTGCGAACAACACGAATCTGGACGCCATTCTCGCGAGCCTGCTTGCGCAAATCGGTCATTGCGCTAACGGTGACGCCGCGAGAGTCGGCAACTACGACGGAAAGAGCGTCCTTAGCGGCTTCACTGACCTCGGCAACAATTGCTTTCTTGCCTTCGAGTGCTAGTGGCACAGTGATTACTCCTTCGTGCCGGGGCGACGATGTCGCGACCCGGTGGTTACCATCTCTTTCACCCAACTTCGGTGAAAGTCTTGGACGATGGCTGCACACCTGAATCGGCGAGCAACACCATCTGCGCAGGCATCCATTAAGGGCGAACCCCGGAAGATTAAGCCGGCCTGACGACCAACACCTGCGGTCTTTGACGGTGCCCCGCCCCACCCTGGAAAAACAGCGTTTAAGCTATCGCAACAGTGCACGGGGACCGCAAAGTTATTGCCTGGTAGTCGCCAATCAAGCGTAAGCGCTGTGATCGACGGTCAGACCCGGGCCCATAGTACTGGACAGGGTCAGTTTCTTGAGATAAATGCCTTTGGAAGTACTCGGCTTGAGACGCTTGAGATCACTGACCAGCGCTTCAAGATTGCCTCTGATGGCTTCGGCCGGGAAATCCACCTTACCGATAGAGGCATGGATGATGCCGTTCTTGTCGGTACGGAAACGGACCTGACCCGCCTTGGCGTTCCTGACGGCAGTTGCCACGTCAGGCGTCACGGTACCGACTTTCGGGTTCGGCATCAGGCCACGCGGACCCAGAATCTGGCCCAGCTGACCGACCACACGCATGGCATCCGGCGCCGCTACGACAACGTCAAAGTTCATGTTGCCCTTCTTGACTTCGTCAGCCAGATCTTCCATGCCAACGATATCGGCCCCAGCTTCCTTCGCAGCATCAGCTGCTGCGCCCTGGGCAAACACCGCAACACGGACGTCTCGACCGGTACCGTTCGGCAGCACGGTGGCACCGCGCACGACCTGATCGGATTTGCGTGGATCGACACCTAGGTTGATAGAGACTTCGACAGCCTCCTTGAACTTGACGGTAGACACCTCAGACAGCAGCGCGACGGCTTCTTCCAACGTGTAAACCTTACCCAGCTCGACCTTCTCGCGAATCATCTGAGCACGTTTTGTCAATTTTGCCATGATCAGAGGCCCTCCACGTTGAGGCCCATGCTGCGGGCGCTGCCAGCAATGGTACGAACAGCAGCGTCGAGATCGGCAGCCGTCAAATCCGGCTCCTTGGTCTTGGCAATCTCTTCGAGCTGTTCGCGGGTCACGGTGCCGACCTTGGTCTTGTTCGGCACACCAGAACCGGATTTGATACCTGCAGCCTTCTTCAGAAGCACAGCTGCCGGCGGCGTCTTGGTGACGAAAGTGAAGCTACGATCGCTGTAAACCGTGATTACGACCGGCGTCGGCAGTCCCGCCTCGATCTCTTGAGTCGCGGCGTTGAATGCCTTGCAGAATTCCATGATATTGACGCCGTGCTGACCCAAGGCAGGGCCCACGGGCGGGCTCGGGTTGGCCTTGCCGGCTGCGACTTGCAGCTTGATGTAGGCCTGAACTTTCTTAGCCATGTTTTACTCCTGACGGGTACGAACGCCTTCCGGCTCCCCGGTTTAGTTGGCACTAGCCAACGATAACATCGCGACGCCTCTCAGCATCGCGGCGACTCGATTCCTGACGACGGTCAGTCCTTGACGACTTGAGCAAATTCCAGCTCGACCGGCGTGGAGCGCCCAAAGATCAACACGCTGACCTGCAGGCGACTCTTTTCGTAATTAACCTCTTCCACAACGCCATTGAAATCGGCGAATGGTCCATCGACGACGCGAACAGCTTCGCCCGGCTCGAAGAGAGTCTTTGGACGCGGCTTGTCAGTACCATCCTGCACCCGTTGCAGAATCGTATCCGCTTCTTTCTGGGTGATCGCAGCAGGCTTTTCCGGCGTACCACCGATAAACCCCATTACACGGGGAGTCTCTTTGACCAAATGCCAAGTCTGTTCGTTCATTTCCATCTCGACCAGCACGTAGCCGGGATAGAACTTGCGTTCGCTCTTGCGACGCTTGCCGTCACGCATCTCGACGACTTCTTCGGTCGGGACAAGAATGTCACCAAACTGATCTTCGACACCGTGTAGCTTGACGCGCTCGAGCAGCGAACGCATCACCTGCTTTTCAAAGCCGGAATAAGCGTGAACGACATACCAACGCTTGGACATGAAAACTCCTAGCCAATGATTCCGGACATCGCCCAACCGAGGACGGTATCGATGAGCCACAGCAACAGACCGACAATCAGAACAGCCGCCAATACGATCAACGTCGTCTGAATGGTTTCTTGTCGAGTTGGCCAGACAACGCGCTGAATCTCACGCTTGGACCCGCGAGCGAGCTCCATCAATGCCTGCCCTTTTGCTGTGGTGAGCGCAATTGCAGCAGCTATACCACAGAGGACGACGACGCCCAGTACGCGATACAGCAAGGCCTGATCCGCAAACCAGGCATTGCCGCCAACCGCGACTGCCAGCAGCAATACCACGACGATCCACTTGGGAGTGTCGTAGCGTGGCTCCTGCACCTCGGCGTTGTGCTTCATGAAAACTCCTCAACTCAAGGCGCGATAACCGAACAAGACAAGATATCAATACGAGCCAGCCTGGGGAAGACTGGCAGGCCAGGAGGGAATCGAACCCCCAACCTGCGGTTTTGGAGACCGCTGCTCTGCCAATTGAGCTACTGGCCTGCAACTAAACATCCGAGAAACACCCGGAAATTAGGAGGGCGCTATGCTAGCGAAAAGCTGCCGAAAAAGCAATTCTATCCGACATTTTTCTTTTACCACCAAAAAAGCGAGCCACTGCTCGCTTTCATCATGCACCAAATTCGATGGACGAAATGGAGCTCATGGACGGAATTGAACCGTCGACCTCACCCTTACCAAGGGTGTGCTCTACCCCTGAGCTACATGAGCTTGAAGCATCATCAGCATCGATGGAGCGGGTAGTGGGAATCGAACCCACACCATCAGCTTGGAAGGCTGAGGTTCTACCATTGAACTATACCCGCCTACCCGCTCTGACTCCGGCTTGCCAAGACAGACCGGTAAAACTCTTTGCGAAGACCTGATCTTCACGAAAATCTGGTGGAGAGGGAAGGATTCGAACCTTCGAAGCTTTCGCGGCAGATTTACAGTCTGCTCCCTTTGGCCACTCGGGAACCTCTCCATACCGGCGGCAAATTCTACACTGCCACACATTGATGTCAAGCTTCTGTTTTTACTGCACTAACAGAACTTTATACCAATGGCCTTGCGTTCAAAGCGGGGCGCATTGTTGCAAAGCAGGCCATCAAATGCAAGCCTAGAAAAACATTTTCTGGCATGTAAATAGTGCCTACAGCCCGCTCGCTATTCTTGCGGAGGCTCGGGAGACCCACTTGAGCTCCGCTCATATCGGACGAATGCTGATCTCGCCACCTGTCAAAGCGCGCTCACCACTCTCCGTCTCTACCCTCAAATTGCCATTTTCATCGACATCCCTTGCCTCGGCGATATAGGAAGAGTCACCTCGATGGATACGAATGCTTCGTCCAGAATAGGCATGCCTGGCATTCCATCTATCTCGCCAGGCCCCGAAACCGTGCTGTTCGAACGAGGGCAGCATTGTCAGCAGCGATTCGATCAGTGAAGCTGCGAGTGCGTTCCGTGACGCTCGCTCGATAGTTTCCGAGAGAGCCGCCACGGGCTGCCCTGCCGCATGGCGGACAGCATCATCAAGGGCGACATTCACCCCAATCCCAATGACGACCTCACAAGGCCCTTCGACGTCCCCGGTCACCTCGATCAGAATGCCTGCGAGCTTGCGCCAGTCGTCATCGACAGCGAGCAGGACGTCATTAGGCCACTTCAATGCGACCTCGCCACCCATGGCCTCGACAACCTCGGCCAGAACGACTCCAACTGCCAGGCTCAGACCTTCGAGCGCGGCTACGCCTGTCTCGAAACGCCAACCTAGAGAAAGGATTAGGCTTCCGCCCCAGCTAGTACTCCAGACCTTGCCTCGTCGGCCTCTTCCCGCCGTCTGGCTCTCGGCGAGGCAAACCTCTCCATGACCCGCACCGTAGCGGAAACGATCACGCAGAAAGGTATTAGTGGAGTCGACCATGTCTTCCACGTAGAGACGTTTAAGGTGGTGCCGAGGTCCCGCGGAGAGCTGCGAGACGATACTGGCGCCATCCAGAGACTCCAGCGGGGTAGCCAGCCGATAACCGCGTCCTTTGACCGCCTCGAGCGAAAGGCCCATCGTCTCCAGCTTTTTGAGTTGTTTCCACACAGCTGTTCGCGATACACCTAGATGCTCGCCCAGCTGCTGGCCCGAGTGATAATTACCATCGCCGAGAAGGCGAATGAGATCACCGACATTCATCAGAATATGCCTAACGGTAAAAGCCGGTAGTCTAGCGAAATTAGAGATCTACCGATAACCCGGCCGACATCTCTTCGAATCATCTATCTCTGTCTGGCGTGGCCCGTGACCCAAACTCATGCCAGACAGGCATAAAAAAACCCCAGCTTCTTTCGAAGCTGGGGTTTCGGGATAAGTGCCTGACGATGATCTGGCCGGCACTCCGGGACTTTACTCGGCTCATCCTGAGCCTCACCCTTTGGGCCCGCTAAAGCGGTTCCCGTTTATTCCCGATAAACGGG
>Ga0207878_100358_pt1 | contig 18736 bp, 18 predicted proteins | sample LinPmetageLP41_FD_184053 | JGI IMG/M metagenome (GOLD analysis project Ga0207878, IMG submission 184053) | Marine viral communities from the Pacific Ocean - LP-41 (SPAdes) | ecosystem: Environmental > Aquatic > Marine > Oceanic | place: Pacific Ocean | collected 2010-08-27 | reverse complement strand
CGATTTCCAGGTGGCTAAACTCCTCGATCGCGATATCCATCAACATGTCATATTTTTCTGGATACGGCTGGCGGGCAGCAAACGCTTGCGTGAAGTACTGCATGGCGGCTTTCAACTCGCCGTTGACACCCCCGAATTGCTCCAGAAGCAGGCTGGCGAATTTAGGGTCGGGCTTTGAGACACGCGCGTTAAACTGCAATTCCTTTGCATGATAGAACATACTTATCTCCTGATGGGTATGCGCCAACTAGCGCAGTTCTATCAACATAGGCGGCCGAATCGGGTAGCTCAAAATATTATTGTAAGGATCATTTACTTAAGTTCATTTTGCACGTTACTGGCAGGTTGCCGCCAGGGTGTCGCGATCGACCGATGCCTCTGGCCGCGTCCTGACGGCCACCAGAATCAGCGCAGCCGCGGCCAGCAACAGCGTACCGGCCGTCGCACACACGCCCAGAACGCCGCTGATGTCGAACATCACGCCGCCGACGGCAGCCCCCAGCGCGATCGCCAGCTGGATCGAGGCGACGATCAAACCGCCGCCGCTTTCGGCTTCGTCCGGCACGATCCGGGTGATCCAGGTCGACCAGGCGACAGGGACGGCGCCGAAGGCGAAGCCCCACAGGGCCACCATGACGGCATCGGTGCCCATCGAGAAACCGCCCAGCGTTGCCAGCAGCCAGCCCGTCACGCCCATGACCAGCGGCATCAGCAGCAGCGTCAGGCGCAGGCTGCGCTCGAGCAGATAACCCGCAGCCAGCGTGCCGACGAAGTTCGCCACACCGAACGCCAGCAGGGTCGAGGAGAGCTCGTTGATGCCCATGTGGGAGACGCCTTCGAGAAACGGCCGAACATAGGTGAAGAACGCGAAATGGCCGCAGAAGACCAGCAGAATGGCGACGATACCGGCCGCCATGCCCGGTCTCTTGATCACGCTGACCAGCGTACCGAGCGGCGTCGGCCGCCCCGGCGCCATCCGCGGGAGGGTGAAATACTGCAGAACCAGCGTAACGACCGACAGCGCGACCGCCAGCAGGAACACATTGCGCCAGCCCACCAGGTCGCCGAGATAGCTGCCCAGCGCAGCGGCACTGATGGTGGCGATGGGAACGCCAGTGAACAGCAGCGACAGCGCCCGCGGGACGTCATGCTCCGCCACCAACCGCATCACCGTGGCCGCCGACAGCGCCCAGAAACCGCCCAGCGCCACGCCGAGCAGCACCCGGCCGACCAGCAACCAGGCCAGGTGCGGCGCGAACGCGACCACCAGGTTGGCGGCGATCATCAGCACGGAGAACCCCAGCAGCACATGACGCCGGTCGAGGCGCTGGGTCACGGACGTCACCAGCAAGCCGGAGAGCAGCGCTACCACCGCCGTTACCGTAACGGCCTGCCCGGCCTGGCCTTCGCTGATGGCCAGCGAATCCGCCATTGGCGTCAGCAGGCTGGCCGGCAGGAATTCCGCCATCACCAGGCTGAATACGCCCATCGTCAGCGCCATCACGGCGACCCAGCGCGATGGCGTTGGCGACTCGTGCGTCGAGGATTGAGTTTCTGGCGGCGTCATTTCGAGACTTCCATTCAAGACTTGGGATGACGCATAGACTAAAGTAGTATTCCAGTATCCTCTATCACTAAAACTCCGACATGTTTGATCAAAAGCCCGGAATATCCTCATTGCTCCTGGCATTGATTTCCAAGACCATCGATTCCTACGATCATTGATTTCCAAGACCATCGATTTCCAAGACCATTGATTCCCACGACGGATCGCCATTATGCCCCTGTTTAGCCGTGACCGACTTTCTCGCGCTCGAGCGCCCGAGCCGCCGGGCGATATCGCTCACGACGACACCATTCGGCTGCCGCCAGAGACCGTCGAGGCAGAGACCGTCGAGACAGAGACCGTCGAGACAGAGATCGTCGAGACCGAGACCGTCGATACCCAGGATGTGAACACGCATCACAGTGTCTACAGCGACGAGCGCTTCTGGCGCAAGATGGCTCGTTTCGGCAAGCGCGCCGGCCGCGAGGGCGCACTGAAAGCGCTGCAGCTCTATTTCGTGCTCAAGCGTCCCGACGTGCCGTTCTGGGCCAAATCGACCATCATCGGTGCACTCGGCTATTTCATCTCACCGCTGGATGCGATCCCCGACTTTATCGCCGGCGTCGGCTATACCGACGATGCCAGCGTGCTGGCCGCCGCGTTGGTGGCGGTATCGATCTACATCGATGAAGATATCAAGCGCCAGGCAGAGTCCGTCCTCGCGCACTGGTGGCCGAACGACAGCGCGACATGAAATCGGCAACGCAGCCGAAGGGTTTGGTCCGGAGAGGCAAACGAATCCGCTTTTTCGTCATACGACTGAGCGAGCCCCGGTGTACCGATGGTATCGGGCGTGTCAGCAAATGGCTGACCGAGTCACAGCGTCAGTGGTAGATAGTCAACACCTATTGTTCATTCGTCAGCGTCCCACACCGGAGTCTCATGTCTTTCGATACCACTGCCCACAACCGTCAGATGACCTACTTCGACGATCACGAGTCGGTATGGCTGTTCGGTTACGGTTCATTGATCTGGAAGGCGGACTTCGACTATCTGGAGCGTCGACCGGCCTCGATTCGCGGTTGGACGCGGCGCTTCTGGCAGGGTTCGCATGATCATCGCGGCACGCCAGAGGCACCGGGGCGGGTAGTGACACTAGTGCCGGACGCCGAGGCCATCTGCCACGGCATGGCTTATCGCATTCCCCCCAGCGTGTTCGAGCCGCTGGATATCCGCGAAAAGAACGGCTATCTGCGGGTCGTGACCGAGATGACCTTCGAGGATGCCCTCACGGACGGCATCGATCGGACCGAGGGCGTCGTCTATCTGGCCGGGGAAGATAACGCGGCCTATCTTGGCCCCGCCGAGGAAGCGGCCATCGCCCGCCAGATTGCCGAGTCCCACGGTCCCAGCGGTCCCAACCGGGACTACCTGCTCAATCTGGCCGCAGCGCTACGCGAACTGGGATTCGAGGATGCCCACGTCTTTGCCCTCGAGCGCGCCCTGCTCGCGGATTGAACGGTTCACGCCATCGTCCACATCGGTCGTCCACATCGATCGTCCGCATCGATCGTTCGGTCCGTGCTTCAGTGCCCGCCTGATTTGAGCTTCTTGATCAGCTGCACTGCGCCGAGCACGACCGCGCCGGCGACCAGGCCGCAAGCGAAGTTGAGCAGCATCGGCGTCAGCGGCTGAATGACGGCGCCCACGCCGGGGATATCACCGGGGACCTCGGCGAGATCCTCGATGGCGTGATGAAGGAACGGAATGCCGTGGGTGAGAATGCCGCCGCCGACCAGGAACATCGCGATCGTGCCAACAATAGACAACAGCTTCATCAAATAGGGCGCCGCCCACAGAATCCCACGGCCGATCGACTGGGCGAATCGCGCCGGCCGCTCGGTGAGATAAAGACCGAGATCGTCGAGCTTGACAATGCCAGCCACCAGACCGTAGACCGCGGCGGTAATCACCACCGCGATGATGGCCAATACGACCACCTGCTGGGTGAAACTGGCATTCGCGACCGTCCCCAGCGTGATGGCAATGATCTCGGCCGAGAGAATGAAATCGGTGCGAACGGCGCCCTTGATCTTGTCTTTCTCGAACGCCAGACGCTCTTCTTTCGACTTCAACTGCACGGCGGCGCGGACATCTTCCTTGCTCGCTTCGGCCCCACCGTGCAGAAACTTGTGAGCCAGCTTCTCGGCACCTTCGTAACAGAGGAACGCACCGCCCACCATCAATAGCGGCGTGATTAGCCACGGCGCGATCACGCTGATCAACAGCGCCGCCGGAACCAAAATCAGCTTGTTGCGCAGCGACCCTTTCGCCACCGCCCAGACGATCGGCAGTTCACGGTTGGCGCGAACGCCGGTGACCTGCTGGGCATTCAGCGCCAGATCGTCGCCCAGCACGCCCGCCGTTTTCTTGGCGGCAACCTTGGTCATGAGGGAAACGTCGTCGAGCAACGTGGCGATATCGTCGAGTAATGTCAGAAGGCTGCCTGCGGCCACCGGGGATTCCTTTATCAATCAAAGCCTATGGAGAACGCACCCAGCGTAGCGGAAAGTCTCAAGCCTGCGAGACGATTTTTGCCAGTGCCTGCTTCAAAGGTTCGACCGACTCCGGCCTGACGCAGCGCGCGATCTCCTCGCCGTCATGCAGAAAGATCAACGTCGGCCAGAGTTTGACCCCGAACGCGCGTCCCAGCGGGCGGCCCTTGCCGTCCTCGATCCTGAAGTGCGGCAGATCTGCTGCTTTTGCCAATGCCTCGGCGATCAGCGGCTGGGCGGCCTGACACCAGGGGCACCAGGGCGCGCCGAATTCCACCACGGCAGGCCCGAGGGTTTCGCGTAGTGCCTCTAGGCTGGGTTCGCTGGTCATATAATCACTTGTCATAGGGGAGTTCGTGTTGGCGTGTCATTCGATATCCAGAGGCTTCAAACCCCGAGAAAACGCCTGCCACCGTTCGACATAATGCGCGGCCGAGGCTTTCAACTCCTCGATCGCCTGGTCATCGAGCGTGCGCACGGCTTTGGCCGGCGCCCCGACGATCAACGAGTTATCGGGGAACGATTTGCCTTCAGTCACCAGCGCATTGGCGCCGACCAGACAGTTGTTGCCGATCTCGGCGCCATTGAGCACGGTCGCGCCCATGCCGATCAACGTATTGTTGCCCAGGGTGCAGCCGTGAAGGATCGCATGGTGGCCGATGGTGCAGCCACGACCGATCCGTAGCACGAAACCGGGGTCGGTATGCAGCATGGAACCTTCCTGGATATTACTGCCCGCCCCGATCACGATCCGGTCATTGTCGCCACGAATCACCACGTTGAACCACACGCCGACATCCTCTTCGAGTTCGACCTGACCAATGACGTGGGCACTCGGCGCAATCCAGTAACGTCCCCTGTCCGGCAAAGTCGGTACTGCATCGAAATAGGCATAGACAGGCATGGGCAGAACTCCGTCGAAAAAAGTGAATTCATCCTCGCTCGCACTGGCAACCGCTACCAGCCGACTTTAGCTCTATAGCACAGTCCGTGAGCCCCATCGCTCGATACCCAATGCCTCTGGAAGAAAACGGAGCTTTTCCGTCAACTGCCGAGCACCCTGGGAGTGGCAACCACTATCGTGATCCAAGGTCGCCTGTGGTTGTCATGACATGTTCCTCGATATTTCGATGGTTGAAGCCTACCCCTTTCTGGTAGCTCGCGCCGTGCATTCCTTTCAGGTTGTAAAAAATACATAATTTTACAACAAACCCATGATTTAGTTGAATAAAGTCCACCTTCTGAAGCTTACCGTCGGTCTTGGCCTCTGTCATAATAATGGCACTAACGCTGCGACCTCATTAAACTGTCGTCGTAGTCGCGTTCGCGCCTGTCCGTATCCATCAGACAGAGAACCTTCATGAAATTGCGTCACGGCATGACATTCTGTTCCAGCCTGCAGACCCAGTCTGGGGCCGAATCCAGCGATACCCAAAACGTCGACGTCGTTCTTATCGGCGGCGGTACCATGAGTGCCACTTTGGGAACCCTGCTCCAGTCACTGCAACCCGATTGGACCATTCACCTCTATGAGCGGCTGGACAAGGCTGCGGAAGAGAGTTCCAATGTCTGGAACAATGCCGGCACGGGGCATTCGGCGTTTGCCGAGATGAACTACACCTCGCCCAAGCCTGATGGCAGCGTGGACATTCAGCGCGCCATCAAAATAACCGAGCAGTTCGAGGTGTCACGGCAATTCTGGGCGAGTCAGGTTCGCGAAGGCGTGCTGGCCAACCCACGCTCCTTCATCAATACCGTTCCACACTTGAGTTTCGTCTGGAGCGGCGAGCGTGTGTCGTTTCTGAAGACGCGCTTCGAGGCGATGCGCCAGAATCCTCTCTATGCCGGCATGGACTATTCCGACGATCCACAAAAGATCTCCGAATGGATACCGCTGGTCATGACCGGCCGCGACACGAATGAACCCGTTGCCGCGACCCGCATGACGATCGGCACCGAGGTCAACTTCGGCGAGATCACCCGCCAGATGATGAACTCGCTGGCCCGCCGCGATAACTTCCATCTTTCGGTCAATACCCAGGTGCGCGGGCTTGAGCGCAACCGGGACGGTAGCTGGAAAGTCACCGTGGCCAATACCAGCGATGGCGACAACGAGCGCAGCGTCAACGCCCGCTTCGTGTTCATCGGGGCCGGAGGTGCGGCGCTGCCGCTGCTGCAGAAATCAGGCATTCCCGAAGCCAGACAGTACGGTGGTTTCCCGGTCGGTGGTCAATTTCTTTTCACCACCAATCCGGAAGTGGTCGCCAAGCACGACGCCAAGGTCTACGGCATGGCGCCGGCTGGCTCACCGCCGATGTCGGTACCGCACATCGACAAGCGTATTCTCGATGGCACGCCAGCGATCATGTTCGGCCCTTTCGCCACTTTCTCGAGCAAGTTTCTCAAGAATGGTTCCTGGACTGACCTGATGTGTTCGGTAACGCCCAACAATCTATGGCCGATGACCAAGGTGGGCATCAACAACATGGATCTGGTGCGGTATCTGATCAGCCAGCTACGCATGTCCGCAAGCGGCCAGTTCAAGGAACTCCAGAACTATTATCCGAATGCTGAGCGTGACGACTGGAAGCTATGGACCGCCGGTCAGCGGGTGCAGACGATCAAGGATGTTAAAGGCAAGGGCGGCACACTCCAGTTCGGTACCGAACTGGTGACCGGTGCCGAAGGTTCCATCGCTGCCTTGCTGGGCGCCTCGCCGGGCGCCTCTACCGCGCCCTCGATCATGCTCAAGCTGCTGGAAAAAGTTTTTCCCGAGCAGATCGCGAGCGCCGAATGGCAAGCCAAGTTGAAAGCGATGATCCCTTCCTTCGGCAAGGCGCTATCCGACAATCCGCAGCTGCTCCATGAGGCCCGTGCGATGTCTCGTGAGCTGCTGGAACTCACCGAGCCGGATCTCACCACGACACCCGCCTCGACGTCCGAGCCGGAAATCAGCGGCAGCTGAGCCGCTGCACCTGCCAAATAGACGCCCGCCCTGGCTTATCCACGGCGGGCGTTTTCGTTTGTCGTTGATGGGTCAGCGTTACCCTGGATAAGCGCCACCCCGGATAGAAGGAAAACTCGATGTTCGATGCTACTTCGATGTTCAATGCCATTGTGGTGGAACAGGAAAACGGTCGAAGCAAAGCCAGCCTCAAGCCGGTGGACGAAGCCTCATTGCCGGCGGGTGACGTCCATATTCGTATCGAGTGGAGCACGCTCAATTACAAGGATGCCTTGGCGATTACCGGCAAGGGAGCGATCGTGCGGCACTTTCCCATGGTGCCGGGTATCGATCTCGCCGGTCGCGTCGAGCACAGCGAGCATCCCGACTGGACTGTCGGCGATCGGGTTCTGCTCAACGGTTGGGGTATCGGTGAGGCCCATTGGGGCGGGCTGGCGCAGCAGGCGAGCGTCAACGGCGACTGGCTGACACGAATGCCGGAAACGCTCGACTGCCGCCAGGCCATGGCCATCGGTACTGCCGGCTATACGGCGATGCTCAGTCTGCTGGCACTTGAACGACACGGCCTGACACCGGCGTGCGGCGAAGTGCTGGTGACCGGCGCCAACGGCGGCGTCGGCAGTTTCGCCATCGCCCTGCTGGCGCAGCGTGGCTATCGCGTTACCGCAGCCACCGGACGGCCGCAGGAAGCGGCCTTCCTTCAACGCCTGGGTGCCGCCGAGATCATCGATCGACAAAGCCTGTCGGAGCCGGGCAAGCCGTTGGCGAAAGCCCGCTGGGCTGCCGCCATCGATTCCGTGGGTAGCCATACCCTGGCCAACGTCTGTGCACAGACCCAACCGGATGGCCTGGTCGCCGCGTGCGGGCTGGCGCAAGGCATGGATTTCCCGGCCAGCGTCGCGCCTTTCATTCTGCGTGGCGTCAGCTTGCTGGGTATCAACAGCGTCACCCGCCCACGGGAAGAACGGGATCGAGCCTGGGCCAGATTGGCGCGAGATATCGACGCCAACGTATTGGACGAGATTTCACGAGACATCGGTCTTAGTGACACCATCGAAGCCGCCGATCAGCTTCTCGCTGGGCAGGTTCGAGGCCGGCTCGTGGTCGACGTAAATCGTTGAGCCCGGCGGCGAACTCGAATTCGCACGAGTCGACGAAAGACAAGCCGAGCGCCCGCGTCACCGGACAGGCACCCGTTCATTCGTTGGGTTATCGCGCCGCGCCGTCGTCGATCACATGCAACTTCGAGAGCATCTCGTAGGCCGCCTTCACGCGCGCATCGTTGGGGTAATTTTTGTTGGCCAGCATGACCAGCCCGAATTGCTGGCCGGGTACGAGAACCACATACCCCCCGAAACCGTTGGTGGAGCCGGTCTTGTTGATCCAGACGTCATCCCGCGGCGCCTGAACTTGCGATGACTGAGATGGCTCGATCGCCTTGGCCGCGTTGGGCTTCAGAATCATATCGTAGCCGTTGCCCGCCAGCAGCGTGTCGAGCGAGACGGATAGCGGATACTGCTCCCAGATCAAGTCCTGGGTCATGTCGCCGACCTGGAAATAACCGTGGCGCGTGGTGTCGATCGCCTGTTGCAGGTCGTCGCTGATCTCGAGCAGACCGAGATTGGCCTGGACGAGTCTGGCGAGGTCGCCGGCGGAGGTCTTGATGCCGTAGGCCTCGTCATCGAGCACCCCCGGTGCCACCCGGACCGGCTGGCCATCCTTGCTTTCTCCCATGGCGTAATCGGCCATCTGCTCCTCGGGGACATCGTACCAGGTGTGCTGTAATCCCAGCGGTTTCAACACCTGCGCACGCATCGCTGGCACGAATTCACTGTCCAGGCTTGCCGCCGTCTCCACGCCGAGCAAACCGATGCCAAGATTGGAGTAGGTGCGGACTTCACCGACCGTTTCCGGCGGTCGCCACTGGCGGAACCAGCTCATCAGCGATGCGCTGTCAGTCACTTCGTCGGGCACGAACAGCGGCAGTCCGCCGGTGGTGTGGGTGCCCAGATTGAGCCCGCTGATGTTGTCGAAGGCGCTGCCCTCGAGCTCGGGCAGATAACGGCTGACCGGCGCCTCGAGATCGAGCTTGCCCTCGACGGCGGCCAGCGATGCCAGCGTGGCGGTAAACGTCTTGCTGAGCGAGCCGATCTCGAACAGCGTGGCGTCGCCGACCGGTGCCCCGCCGTCGCGGTCGGCGACACCGTAATTCAGAACCTGCGTCCCCTGCGGGCGAACCACCGCGACCGCGATGCCGGGAATGCCCTGCTGGCGCATTAGCGACTCGACGATCGGGTCGATGGCTTCCCTCAGGTTATCGTCGTCGGTCTGCGCCAGTCCGGCGGACGGCGAACCCAGCAGCAACAACGATACCCCTAGCGCGATTCCTTTCATGACGATGGCGATCCTCGGCAGTGCGCGCTGACGGGCATCGTCAGGCGCGAAAACGGTGCCGCCAATCATGCGCAAAAATCGAGCAAACCGAAACCGTCGTCGATCAGCTACAGCAGCTTATCCAAGGTGATCGGCTGATTGCGGACGCGCTTGCCGCAAGCACTAGTAGCTCGTAGCTCGTAGCTCGTAGCTCGTAGCTCGTAGCTCGTAGCTCAGTACACCACGTTGCGAATGAAGCGCAGCCGGCCCGGCCCATCGTTGCGGTATTGGTAGGGCTGATCGCTGGGATAGACATGGAAGTCGCCGGCACCGATCGTCACGTCACGTTCGCCGAGGGTCAGTGTCAGCGTGCCCTCGATCACCACCAGCATTTCGTGCCAGCCGTTGTCGTCGGCGGCCGACTCGTAGACCTCGCCCGGCTCGAGCGACCATGACCACAGCTCGACCTCCTGGCGTGCCGGTTTACTCGCCAGCAGTCGGGCGCGGCTTTCGGGCGATCGCCCCACCCAGGCCACTTCGTCGATACGTCCCGAGTCCTCGCTATCGGGGGGCTGGACCAGCGCGTAGAACAGCACACCCAACGCTTCGGCCAGCCGATCCAACTTGCTCAGACTGACGTTGACGTCGCCCTTCTCGATATTGACCAGCATGCGCCGACTCACGCAGGCCTGATCGGCCAGTGCCTGTTGGCTCAGCGCGGCAGCCAGTCGCAGGCGTCTGACATTGGCGGCGACATGGACCAGCACGTCGGGGCGCTCGTTAGACTTGTGCAATATATTGCCCATCCGTACAATCGCGGCTCTCGTCGAATACCACCGGGCGCTCGGCCCCGTGGCAGCGTCTGGCGAGTCATCATGCCGCACGCATCCGGAGGTGTCATGTCAGTCGCCATGCGCGAATTGCTTGCTAGGATCTGGCCGGTGGCCATGCTGATCGTGGCGATGTGTTCGATCCAGAGTGGCGCTTCCATCGCCAAATCGCTATTTCCAGTCATCGGCGCCACCGGCACCACCTCGATCCGGCTGATCCTCGCCGCCCTGCTGCTGCTGATCGTCATGCGCCCCTGGCGCCAGCGTCTGAGCCGCCGGGCATGGAAATCGACGCTCATCTACGGCGTTGCCCTCGGGATCATGAACCTGCTGTTCTATCAGGCCCTGCAGAGCGTGCCGCTGGGTATCGCGGTGGCGCTCGAGTTCACCGGGCCGCTAGCCGTGGCGATGCTGTCGTCGCGACGCTGGCTGGACCTGGTCTGGGTGGCACTCGCCGTGCTCGGCCTGAGCTGCCTGCTGCTGCTGGGGGACGATCGCAGCGGCCCGGTCGATCCTTACGGCGCGGCCTGCGCCCTCGGCGCCGGGGTGTGCTGGGCGCTTTATATCCTGTTCGGACAGAAAGCCGGCGCGATCAACGGCGCCCAGAGTGCCACCCTCGGCGTCACCATTGCCGCCGTCGTCATCGCTCCGGTGGGGCTGCTCGACGTGGGCACGGCGATGTTTGCGCCGGAAGTGCTGCCGTATGCGCTGGCCGTGGCGGTACTCTCCACCGCGCTACCGTACACGCTCGAAATGATCGCCATGCCGCGCCTGCCAACGCAGACCTTCGGCACGCTGATGAGTCTGGAACCGGCGATCGGCGCGCTCTCGGGGCTGCTGTTTCTGGGTCAGCTGCTGAGCACCCTGCAATGGCTGGCGATCGGCCTGGTGATCGCCGCCTCGATCGGCACCACGCTGACGATCCGACGCCGCGATACTTTCGAGACACCGGCACCGGACTGAGCCGGCGTTCCACTGTCGTCGCGTCCGCCATGGCAGCACGCAGGGGTGACTGACTCACGCGCCGATGCCGAGTCGATGACAGCTGGCTCTAGCTCTGTCGCGAAGCTCGCCGCAGCGAACCTCCAGCCTCCGACGCGTACCTTGACCGGGCAGCGCCTCGAGATTGGCCTCGACGCCAATCAACAATGCATCCATCGCGGCCCTGAGCATCGTGGCACCGGCCAGGGTGTCGCTACGCATCGCCGCCGAGGTGAGCGGCAGTGCCTCGAGCGCCAGCATCAGTCCTTGCTGACATCGCTCGGCGGCCGCCAGCGGGATCTGGATCGACGCAGCGCGGGCCTCGCGCAGAGCCGAGTCACGCTCACCCGATTCGGCGTCGGTATCACTCGGTAGACGCTGCGCTTCGAGATAATCGGCGAACGCCGCGGCATCGTCGTCGACAGCCCTGGCCAACGCCTTGTGAAGCGCATCGCCCTCATCTATCAATCGACGACGATGATGATCGAGGTCGGATTCGCCCCGGTGCAATCGCACGCCCTTGAGGACCAGCGACAGGGCCAGGCAGCCATTCAATGCCGCGGCCGCACCACACCCCGGCGTGGAACGTGTTTCAACGGCGTGCTGGAAATCGGCAAGCGAACGTTGCCAGAGAGACGATGGCATCAAGACGCTCCATGATGGAATCACGGTTCAGCATAGTCAGAACGTGGTGACAGCGCGCAGAGCGTCAGCCAAGCGAGAAAGGTCTCACGGGCGTCGCGGACAAGCTGGAATCGATCAGGCCCTTAGAAACCGGTCTGACAAACAGAAATCGGCCGAACAACAGAAATCTACCTGACAGAGAGGAATTGGCCCAACGAGTGTGGACGAAACAGGGTACGTCACCCCATATTAGCGAAGAGATGCGTAGAGGACTGTGATGCCGATCGCGATCAACACGACCCCACCTGCGATCTCGGCGCGCTTGCCGATCAGCGAGCCGATCGCCCGGCCCAGCATGATGCCGATGGTCACCATGACAGTCGTCGCCAAGCCGATCGCCAGTGCGGCGACGATGATATTGACGTCGGCAAAGGCGAGCGTCACCCCCACCGCCATGGCGTCGATGCTGGTCGCCAGCGCGGTCACCGCAAGCAACCAGACCGATTTACGCTCTGGTGTCTTGTCTTCGTCCGTCTCGGCCTCAGCCGGCTTGCAGCCTTCCCAGATCATGTGCGCGCCGAGCGCGCCCAACAGTCCGAATGCGATCCAGTGATCCCACTCGGACACGAATCGCGTCGCCGCCAAGCCGATGGCCCAGCCGATGACCGGAGTGATCGCTTCGACCGTGCCGAAGATAACGCCGATTCGCAGCGCTTCGGGAAAGCGTGTCCGCTTGAGAGCCGCGCCCTTGCCGATCGATGCGGCGAAGGCATCGGTCGACATGGCAAAAGCGAGCAGTACGAGAGATGCAGGGTTCATGAACTTATCCAGTCGGTAATATCGCCACGACATCCGCACTTCCCGACGCTGCGCTGCGGATGTCCATGGTCTCGCCAACCGGATCCGGCGTTCGTGCCACGGCATTGCCGAGCATGTTGACACGAGCATCACCACTGGCAGTTAGCGCAGCGGTGATCGGCTACTCCCCAAGGAGGAGTTCGACTATAGTATCGCCGTTGAAGAATATCAATAAATGATTGAATTTAAAGACAAAATTCACCACGGTTAATTCGTGTCGTTGACGTTAATCAAGTTAACGTCGGTTGGAGTTTGATGGCGAGGTTGCAAATCGGCGCAGCCAGGTAGATCCGTTTTAACCTCGGGGCGTCAGGGTAAAGCCGATCCAACGCTGCAGATTGTCGACGGTTGCCGAATCGCGATCATAGAGCAGGCGGTAAGTCATCGGCGCGACCACGCCATCGATGAGCTGCTGGACCGGCGGCGGTGTCTCGCCACGAGCGACCGCTCGCTCATGCAACGTCTCCATCAACGATTCGCTGTAACGGCAGCAGCGCACTCGACGCTCGCTATCGGCGCTGGCCATGACGTCGTTGAGCGCGCGCTGCCCCGGCACCGAGATCATCTCCTCGAGATACTGCTGGCCCCAGGCCAGCAGATCACCGGCAAGCGTACCGGTGTCCGCCGGATCGTCGTCGGGACGCATTCGCTCTACCGAGACGTCGGCGACCAGCTCCGCCAGATTGCCCCAGCGGCGATATATCGTCGACGGCGTGACGCCGGCTCGCTCGGCGATTTGCGGCACCGTCAGCTCGTCGCGAGCTTTGACGGCCCGCAGCTCGCGAACGGCCTGGTGTACCGCTTCCTGCACGCGGGCGCTGCGCCCGCCTGGCCTAACGGATTCCTTGATCGCCATGACTATCCACTAATAGAAAAGCATCCAAACGCAAAGCGTTTGCTTTATTCGCTGACCAACGTCAGACTACCATTAACGCAAAATTTTAGCATTAACGGATCCTTCAATGTCACCGCCTACGCCTTCCCGCTCGACCAATGTCTACCCCGCGCCCAGGCTCGGCTCGCTGGTCTACTACGCGGTCTTGATGGTGACGTTCCTCGCAGCCTCGAGCGCCCCGACGCCGCTGTATCAGATATATCAAGCGACCTGGCATTTCTCCACCACCTGGTTGACGCTGGTCTTTGCCAGTTACGTGTTCGCGCTGCTGTTGGCGCTGCTCACCACCGGTTCGTTATCGGACTATATCGGCCGGCGACCGGTCGTGGTGATCGCCATCGTCGGCGAAATCCTGTCGCTGGGGCTGTTTCTGGTCGCCGACGGGCTGATGTGGGTGCTGGCGGCTCGAATTCTGCAGGGCATCGCCACCGGGATCGTGACCAGCGCGCTGGCGGCGGCAATGCTCGACAGTGACCATAATCGCGGGCCGGTACTGGCCAGCATCGCGCCGCTTTCGGGCATGGGAATCGGCGCGCTCATCGCCGGCCTGCTGGTGACCTACGCCCCGGCACCGATGCGCCTGATCTATGGCGTCCTGATCGTCATGCTCGTCATCATGGGGCTGTGTCTGCATCGCATCCCGGAGAGCGTGACGCCACGGCCCGGCGTACTGGCAACGTTCCGACCTCGCGTGACGATCCCCCCGGCCGTGCGTGGGCCGCTGTTCCGGGTCATCCCGGCCGTGGTTTCCTCCTGGGCGCTGGGCGGCTTTTCCCTGTCGTTGGGGCCGACGCTGGTGGAGATGATCAGCGGCATCCACAACCCGCTGGTCGGTTGCCTGATCACCTTCCTGCTGCCTTTCATTGGCGGCATCAGCGTGTTGATTCTGCGCGCCAAACCGCCACGCCTGGCCGTATTGCTCGGCACCGCTTGCCTGATCGTTGGTATGCTCGGGCTGTTGCTGGGGGTGTATCTGAAGGCGATCTCGATCCTGCTGGTAGGCACGGCGATCGCCGGTATCGGATTCGGCGCCGCGTTCATGGGCGCCATGCGTGTCGTCATGCCGCTGGCGCCGGCCAACGAGCGTTCAGCGTTGATGGCCGCGTTCTATGTGATCTGCTACCTGTCAGCCAGCACTTTGGCGCTGTGCGGCGGTATTGCGACCCAGCACTTCGGGCTAATCCCCACCACCTACGCCTACGGCAGCCTGGTTGCGTTGCTGTCCCTGGCGGCGTTTTTCGGCACGTTGACGCAGCGCCGGCCCGAGGTCGAACCTCGGGCGCGATGCCACAGTCCCGCTTAAACCGGCGCTTCCGCCGCCTGCCGTTCGAGCGTTCGACAGAAATCGCCGTCGAGTTCAACATCGACGGCGATTGACTCAATCGATCAGTGCCGCACGTTGGGGATCGGCATGGAAATCGAAGGCGTCGAAGATATCCCGGGCGATGACGCGAGACTCGGAGAGTGGCGGCAGCTCGGCGGGCGAGAAATAGGCCGCATCGTGCACTTCATGGCCGGGATCGAGCGGCGCACTGTCGAGCCGCTCGCAGAGAAAGAACAGCTTGTAGAAGTCGAGCACGTCAGCAGGATAGGCATGCTTGGCCTTGTGGCGAATGGCGTAGAGGCGCTTGACCGCGACTGTGACGCCGGCTTCTTCCCACACTTCCTTGACCGTGTTCTCGGCGGCCGACAGCCCGATTTCGGCATAGCCGCCGGGCATCGTCCAACGCCCGTCCATCTTCTCTTTCACCAGCAGGATCTTGCCATCGTCGATAATCGCCGCGCGCACGTCGATCTTGGGCGTGACGTGCCCTTCGCCGTCTCCCAGCGCCAGATTCACCCGTCCGATGGGGATCTCTCCCAGCACCGCCATCATCGAGGTCGCGATCTCGGCGATCTCTTCATAGCGTTCGCGATCGAACTTGTCGTGGCAGTAATGCAGTCCAGTATCGGCCAGGGCCGAGAGCCGTTTGGCCCAGGCGAGCCATTGATCTTCCATGAGGGGATTTCCGATCGCAGAGAGTGGATGACAACGCGCGTTCGGCTAAAGACTAACAACTGCGGCTAGAGACGTCAGGCAATAGTATGAGTGGGAGACACGAAAAAGCCCTTCCGAAGAAGGGCTCGCCTCACTGATGACCGATAGGTAGCAGCGATGGCTTCAGCCAGCCACGGGCGCTTCGTGTTTCGGTTGCGGGCCGTGATTCGGGCCACCATGGGGGCCATTTTACGGGCCGCGCGGCGGCCTGGTCAGCGCCTCGAAGGCGGTGACCTGCTCGTCGTCGAGCACCTCGGAGAGCGCGCTGTGACGCTGTTCGAGCAGCTGTTTGAATTGCGCGCCACGGGAGTCTTTCGCCGCGTCGTCGGCTTTGGCATCGGGGCGCTTCATCTGATGCAGCCCGTCGAAGAAGGTTCGCTCGGCGCTCAGCACCTTGGCGCTCTGTTCCTGATTGAGATCCCAGGTTGCGAACAGCGGCGTGTAGCGCTTCTCGAACTGCGCGGTCATCTGCTTGGGATCCATCTTCGGGCCACCGTGATGACGCATCATCGGGGGACGCGGACGCTCCAGCATCTGGTAGGCGTGCAGCTGTTCGTTGGTCAGCACACCATCCAGCTGCTCGCGCTGCTGTTCGAGCAGCGATTCCATCGCCGCACGGCGCTGCTCCGGTGCGACCTTCTTATCCGTGCCATCCGGGTCGCCATGCAGTTGCTTGAGGCCTGTGCGGAAATCATTGTCGGCCTGGGCCAGACTGGCCAGCTCGTCTTTATCGAGATTCCAGCTGGCGACCACGGCATCCTTGAGCGGATTGGCGTGCATCATCCGCGCTTCATGGGCCGCAGTCGGCTTGGGTTGTTCGGGTGAGGCAGCCATGGCCAGCGGTGACAAGGTGGAAGCGGCAACGGCCAGCGCGATGAGTGATTTATGGTGAAATTTCATGAATTCGACTCCGGTTGCGCACCGAGACGCGGTGCAGGAGCACTATCTCGCCGTTTCGTGCAGGCAGTGTGCAGTGAGCGTGGAAGGGCGAATCATCAAATCGGCAAATCCTGACGTCTCGTACCAGTCGTATCGCCATGAAAAAACCGCCCGGAGGCGGTTTTCAGTAAGCTCAGCGGCCAGTTCTCGAATGAAACTCAGAATGCCCAGTCGTCATCTTCGGTACTGACTGTCTTGCCAATAACGTAGGAGGAGCCGGAGCCGGAGAAGAAGTCATGGTTCTCGTCGGATCCCGGCGACAGCGCGGCGAGGATCGCCGAACTGACATCGGTGACACTGGCCGGGAACAAGGCTTCGAAGCCCAGGTTCATCAGCGCCTTGTTGGCGTTGTAGTGGAGGAACTTCTTGACGTCTTCGGTGAAGCCGACGTCGTCGTAGAGCGCCTCGGTATACTTGATTTCGTTGTCGTAGAGCTCGTGAAGCAGCTCGTAGGCGTAGATCTTGATCTCTTCCTGACGCTCCGCCGACAGCTTGGCCAGCTGGCGCTGGAACTTGTAGCCGATGTAGTAACCGTGGATCGCTTCGTCGCGAATGATCAGACGAATCAGGTCGGCAGTGTTGGTCAGCTTGGCGCGGCTCGACCAGTACATCGGCAGATAAAAGCCGGAGTAGAACAGGAATGACTCCAGGAACACGCTGGCGATCTTGCGCATCAACGGGTCTTCACTGCGGTAACGCTCGAGGATCAGGTCCGCCTTCTTCTGCAGGAACGGATTCTCTTCGCTCCAGCGATAGGCGTCGTCGACGTCACGCGTAGTGCACAGCGTCGAGAAGATCGAACTGTAGGAGCGTGCGTGAACCGACTCCATGAAGCTGATGTTGGTGAACACCGCCTCTTCGTGCGGGGTGATCGCATCCTCGATCAGCACCGGCGCGCCGACGGTTCCCTGAATGGTGTCGAGCAGGGTCAGGCCGGTGAAGACGCGAATGGTCAGCCGCTGCTCCTGCTCGGTCAGCGTATTCCAGGCCGGAATATCGTTGGAGAGCGGAATCTTTTCCGGCAGCCAGAAGTTGCCGGTGAGGCGGTTCCAGACCTCCAGATCCTTGTCATCCTGGAGACGGTTCCAGTTGATCGCGTCGACCCGGTTCAGATGACGGGCGGCAGAGGTAGCGGGCATATCCATGGGAGTGCTCTCGTTCGGTTGGCGCCGGGAAAGACGTTTCGCCATCATTTCCCGGCGCGTTCACGCAAAGTCGTTCGTTGTGGAAAGTCGGTCGTTACGGAAAGGCGACCGTTAGAGGGCGCAGGAAACGCAGCCCTCGACTTCCGTCCCCTCCAGCGCAGCCTGACGCAGACGAATGTAGTAGATCGTCTTGATGCCCTTGCGCCAGGCGTAGATCTGCGCCTTGTTGACGTCACGAGTCGTCGCCGTATCACGGAAGAACAGTGTCAGCGACAGGCCCTGGTCGACGTGCTGCGTCGCTTCGGCGTAGGTGTCGATGATCTTCTCCGGACCGAGCTCGTAGGCGTCCTGGTAGAACTCCTGGTTATCATCGGTCAGATACGGTGCCGGGTAGTAGACACGCCCCAACTTGCCTTCCTTGCGGATCTCGACCTTGGAGGTCACCGGGTGGATACTCGAGGTGGAGTTGTTGATGTAGGAGATCGAGCCGGTCGGCGGGATCGCCTGCAGGTTACGGTTGAACAGGCCGTGGGCCATGACCGAGGCCTTCAGCTCGCGCCAGTCGTCCTGGGTCGGAACCGCGATGCCGCTGCTTTCGAACAGGCCGCGCACTTTTTCGGTCTTCGGTTCCCACGCCTGCTCGGTGTACTTGTCGAAGTACTCGCCGCTGGCATAGGTCGACTGCTCGAAACCGGCGAAGCGCTGGTTGCGCTCGATGGCGATGCGATTGGAGGCGCGGATGGCATGGAACGCGATGGTGTAGAAGTAGATATTGGTGAAATCCAATCCTTCTTCCGAACCGTAGAGAATGCGCTCGCGCGCCAGGTAACCGTGCAGGTTCATCTGGCCCAGACCGATGGCGTGAGACTTGGCGTTACCTTCGGCGATCGACGGCACCGAGGTGATATTGCTCATCTCGGAGACAGCGGTCAGACCGCGGATGGCCGCTTCCACCGTGGTGCCGAAATCCGGCGAATCCATGGCCTT